>ENA-OROZ01000518-OROZ01000518.1-human-gut-metagenome-genome-assembly--contig:-NODE-518-length-44349-cov-11.804127_pt1 | contig 44349 bp, 31 predicted proteins | sample MGYA00242138_ERZ509066 | MGnify/ENA primary metagenome ERZ509066 (study PRJEB26280, sample SAMEA2338691) | human gut metagenome | biome: human gut; feature: human-associated habitat; material: faeces... | reverse complement strand
CGCACTTGACACAAACTCGGCATGCGCAAAAAGCGTGCGCAGAAATGAGAGGAAAGCATGAATAACATGAAAGTGGAATTTGAAGCCCTGCCGGAAAACGAAGGCTTTGCGAGGGTTGCTGTAGCGGCGTTTTTGACGCCCTTAAATCCGACACTGGAGGAGATCGAGGACGTCAAAACTGCCGTTTCGGAGGCAGTTACAAACGCAGTCATCCACGGATATAAGGAGCAGGGAGGAACGATTGAAATTTCCTGTGTGCTGGAAAAGGATCTTTTAAAAATGGAAATCACCGATCAGGGCTGCGGGATCGAAAATGTGGAACAGGCGATGGAGCCGATGTTCACGACGCGCCCGGATCTGGAACGTTCCGGTATGGGATTTTCTTTTATGGAAGCGTTTATGGACTGCCTGGAGGTGGAATCGACCGTGGGGAAGGGGACGCGTGTGATTATGGAAAAGAAACTGGGAAATGCGCCGTGGGTCAGTGATCCGGATCAAGAAGAGGAGTAGCACATGGAAATATCAGTATTGATCGAAAAGGCGCAGGCAGGAGATGCGTCTGCCAGAAAAATACTGATAGAAGAAAATCTGGGACTGGTTCACCATATTGTGAAACGGTTTGCAGGGCGGGGATACGAGGCGGAGGATCTGTTCCAGACCGGAACGATCGGACTGATGAAAGCGATTGATCATTTTGATTTAAGCTACGATGTCAAATTTTCTACATATGCGGTTCCTCTGATTGCAGGAGAGATCCGGCGTTTTCTGCGCGATGATGGACCGGTCAAGGTCAGCCGGTCATTAAAGGATGCGAATTATAAGCTGCGGCAGGAGGCTGCGCGCATTCAGACGCAGGAGGGACGCGACCCGACGCTGCGCGAGCTGTGTGAAAAAACAGGAATCGCCTATGAAGACGCGGTCATGGCGGTCGCTGCAGCCGGGGAGGTTGAATCGCTGTCAAAGCCGGTCTATGAGGGGGATGGGAAAGAGATCGCGCTGATGGATCAGCTTGCGGCACGGTCTGCAGACAACACCTGGGAGGACGCAGAAAAGAACCGGCTGGTAGACCGGATGCTGTTAAAACAGCTTATAGACGAGCTTCCCGAACAGGAAAAAATCCTGATCCGGCTGCGCTACTACGAGGATCAGACGCAGGCCCAGATCGCCCAAAAACTCGGTATCAGCCAGGTGCAGGTTAGCCGGATGGAAAAGAAAATCCTGATCCGCATGCGAGAGCGGTCGGGGGTGTAGGACAGCGATGAGGACTGCATAGCTGTAGAAAGCGCTCGGCGGCAGCGATGGCAGCAGGGCAGTGCGTAGAACCAGCTGGCGGCAGATGGTACGATTTTTGCAGACAGCCCGAAAAAGAAAAAACGTCTGATCTGCATAACTTTTTTTGCCCGGGTGCATACTGTGTGAAACAGGAGGAACATACAGATGCCGAAAGAAGTGCTGTATTTAAAGCTTGAGCAAAACGCAGAGCTGTCCGGTGAAAGCGTGCATATCAGCGATCTTGGAAAATTATATTGTAAAACGCAAAGCGTGCAGAATCGATGCAGAACGCTTCCTGTTTTCCGATTTGAGGAAAAAGATAAGGGGCGCCGGGTGGTTAGCGCGCTTTTTGTGATTTCGCTTTTGCAGCAGGACAATCCGAATCTGGAGGTGGAAAGCATCGGCGCGCCGGAAACGGTGGTGGAGCAGGTAAAAGTCAGTCGTTATCCGGGCTTCTGGCAGGTGTGCAAAATCGTCTTTGTCTGCTGCATCTGCTTTTTTGGCGCAGCGTTTACGATCATGGCGTTTCATAACGACATCGGGATTCGCGAGGTGTTCGGGCAAATTTACGAGCTTTTGACCGGACAGGAGCCGCAGTCGGTTACAGCGCTGGAAATCGCGTATTCGATCGGGCTGGCACTTGGCATTTTGGTGTTTTTCAACCATATCGGTGGGAGGAGGATTACGTCCGATCCGACACCGATCGAAGTGGAAATGCGTAAATATGAAACGGACGTCAATCAGGCATTGACAGAAACTGCAGATCGGGAAAAAAAGACGCTGGACGTCTGAAAGGGGGAAAATTGTGATTTTATCGAAGCTTTTGCCGGTGGTTGTCGGACTGGGCGCAGGAATCCTCGTTTCGGCAGGCGTTTTTACGGTGCTGCTTTCAGTAGGACTTGTGCCACGCTTTGCAGGAAAGACCCACACGGGGGAAAAAATTTTTCTGTACGAAGAAATGGTTGTCTTTGGAACGCTCGTCGGCTGTCTGGCAAGCGTATTTCCGGGCGCAGTAATTTTTGGCAGGGAATGGTTGCAGAAAAGGTTGGAAGCGGGAGCAGCTTTTGAGTGGCTGGTTCTGACGGCGGAAGCCCTGACCGGTCTGTTTGCCGGAATTTTCGTCGGCTGCCTGGCACTTGCAATTGCAGAAATGCTGGACTCCATTCCGATTCTGACGCGTCGGATCGGTTTTCGGCACGGACTCGGGCTGATGGTGATTTCCATTGCGATGGGAAAAGCGGTTGGAAGCCTGTTGTATTTCTGGCATCCTATTTTTCGGTAAAAACTCCGTTACAAACGGTGAATCGTGCAGCAGATTCGGAAAGGAACAGCTTATGGAAAATTATCAGACAGATCAGTCTTTTCAGAAACAGTATGAAAAATATGTCAAACAGGTGACGCCGACACACAATCTTGCATTGCAGATGCTGCATGCATTTGTGACGGGCGGTGCAATCTGCACGGTAGGACAGATTATTTTGAACGTTGCGAAGTCAAACGGATTGGACGATGCGGCAGCAGGAAGCGTGTGTGCGATTCTACTCGTTCTGGCGAGCGCACTTCTGACCGGCTTTAACATTTATCCGTCTCTGGTAAAGTGGGGCGGGGCGGGGGCGCTGGTTCCGATTACCGGTTTTGCCAATTCCGTAGCCGCCCCGGCGATTGAATTTCAGAAGGAGGGACAGGTATTCGGAATCGGCTGCAAAATTTTTACGATCGCCGGACCGGTTATTTTGTATGGAATTTTCGTCAGTTGGGTGCTTGGACTGATCGGATGGATCGGTTCGCTTTTATAATTTTCCTGCTCGCAGGAAATCAGTCTGCAAAAATGCTGCGGGTGAATGTTGTTGAAACGATGCCGTTCACCCGCGCCATTCGCAAAATCGCAGCTTCGCTGCTCCCCGCTGCTTCGCAGCTTCTTTTGCTCATGAAATGGCGCTCCCCTCGTGCCTTCTTACAGACTGATTTTCCTGCGAGCAGGAAATCAGTCTGCAAAAAGGCACGGGTGAACTTAGTCGATCACATGGTGCTGCAGCCACTTGCGGGAGTGGAAGCGGAGCATGAAAACGACCGCACGCACGCTCCAGTCTGCGAACATGCCGATCCAAACCGCGATGGGACCGAAGTCACAGAAGCGGCATAAAAAGATGCACAGGCTTACCCGGCACAGCCACATGCTGGCGCAGGAGGTAATCATGGAAAACTTCACATCGCCGGCTGCGCGCATGCCGTAGGCGGGAATAAAGGAAAGCACCCACGAAATCGGTTTGGTGATGGTAATAAATGCGACCATCTGCAGGCAGAGGCGGGCGCTTTCTGCTTCCATGCCGCCGAGGATAGTGACCGGCTTTGCGAGCAGATAGACGACGGCACAGGAGATGAGGATGACGATTTCCGAAAGCCAGGACAGCCTTTTGATGTAATAAATCGCTTCATCTTTCCGTTTTGCACCGATACACTGACCGACGACGGTCATCAGTCCGATGCCGACACCCATGGCGGCGATTCCGTTTAACGCCTCCAGGATACTGGTCATTGCCTGCGCGGCGATGGCAACCGTACCGAGAGTGGAGACGGTTGACTGAATGGCGAGCTTACCGAACTGGAACATGCTGTTCTCAATTCCGGATGGAATACCGATGAATAAAACGCGTTTGATCAAAGACCAGTCCGGACGGATAGAAAAGTAGTTGCGTACATAAATCTGTTCTGCAGGGTTTCTCAGCTGCCAGATCACGACGATTGCACAGAAAATACGGGAAACCAGGGTGGAAATTGCCGCGCCGGCGACGCCCATGCCAAAGACGAAGATCAGGATCGCATTTCCTCCGATATTTAAGAAGTTGGAAAGGATGGAAATCGTCATAGGACCTTTGGTGTTGTTTTGTGCACGCAAAATGGAAGCACCTGCATCGTATAGACCGATGAATGGGAACGACAAAAGCGTGAAGAAAAAGTAAATCTGGGAGTTTGCCATAACGTCCGTGTCTACAGTGCCGAAAATCAGACGAAGCAGCGGGAAACGGAAGATCAGGCATAAAAGCGACAGCGAACAGGAAAGGACGAGCATAACGAAAAGCACCTGCTCTGCGGAACGCTTCGCCTTTTTCAGGTTCTGACTGCCAAGGTACTGGGAGCAGAGGATCGCGCCGCCTGCCGCCAGCGCGGAGAGCGCCTGAATCACTAAAATGTTGATTGCATCGACGAGAGAAACTGCGGAAATCGCAGCGGAGCCGACGTTGCTGACCATCATCGTGTCGGCGGTTCCCATCAGGGAAGACAGAAGCTGCTCGACCATGATGGGGACAAGCAGCGTCCGAAGCTGTTTATTGGTGAAAAGATGTTGTGTTGCTGTTTGTTTTTTTGTGTTCACGAAAAAATCATGTGCCTCCTGAAATATTGGAAAAGTCTGCGGAAAATAAAAACCTTCTGTATCATAGCAGAAAATAAAATGGATGAAAATAGGGAAAACAGCTCATTTTTTACAGAAGAAGAATGCCTTTTATGCTGTTAGAAAAACCACAGATGTGGTAAGATGAAAAAGATACTACTGCGGCAGCTTTCCTGGAAAGAGTGCCGGCAGAAATTGGATGAAAAATCCGGAGACATGAGGGATGAGAGATGAGTGAGAAAGTACAACAGACAGAAACCGGAAATGCGCTGCAGCGTTTCCTGAAACGGAAAAACATTATTTTTTCGGCAAAACGTTATGGAATCGACGCGTTGGGCGCGATGGCGCAGGGATTGTTTGCATCGCTTTTGATCGGTACAATTATCGGAACGCTGGGAGAGCAGATCGGAAGTCAGGTGCTGGTGGACGCCGGAGGCTTTGCAAAAAGCGTGGCCGGACCGGCGATGGCAATTTCGATCGGCTATGCACTGCAGGCACCGCAGCTGGTGTTATTTTCCCTGCTTGCAGTCGGGGCGGCAGCCAATTCGCTGGGCGGGGCGGGCGGACCGCTTGCAGTTTTGATCGTTGCGATTGTGGCGGCGGAATGCGGCAAGGCGGTTTCCAAGGAAACGAAGATTGATATTTTAGTCACGCCTCTGGTGACAATCCTTTTCGGAGTGCTGCTGTCGATGTGGTGTGCACCGACAATCGGAGCGGCTGCGAGCGCAGTCGGAAGCCTGATCATGTGGGCGACGGAGCTGCAGCCGTTCTTTATGGGTATTTTGGTATCGGTTATTGTAGGTGTTGCGCTGACGCTGCCGATCAGCTCTGCAGCGATTTGCGCGGCGCTGAACTTAACCGGGCTTGCCGGGGGTGCGGCAGTTGCGGGCTGCTGTGCGCAGATGGTCGGCTTTGCGGCGATGAGTTTCAAAGAAAACAAGTGGAGCGGACTAATTTCCCAGGGATTGGGCACAAGTATGCTGCAGATGGGCAATATCGTAAAAAATCCGCGCATCTGGATTCCACCGACGCTGGCGGCAGCCATCACCGGACCGATTGCGACCTGTCTGTTCCGGCTTCAGATGAACGGTCCCGCAGTTTCCTCCGGAATGGGAACCTGCGGACTGGTGGGACAGATCGGCATTTATACCGGCTGGCTGGAAGAAATTGCAGCGGGCAGTCGGAGTCAGATTACAGCGTTTGACTGGATCGGCATGATCTTGATCTGCTTCGTGCTTCCGGCGGTGCTGAGCCTGGTGTTTGGACAGATTTTAAGAAAAATCGGCTGGATCAAAGAAGATGACCTGAAGCTGTAAAGCATTTGGACAAGAAGGCAGCATTCAGATAAAAGCGTTATCAGAGGAAAGACTGCTGCATTTACGGCAGAAAAGGAGGGTATATGATTTCTGAAAAAAAGAGCGGAGCGCCGTACTTAAACGTCTGGTTCGGCAATTTTTACCGACCGGCGTATGACGATCAGGCGTTTGTCGCAGAGGGGATGGAGCTGTTAAAAAAGCTCGGCTTCAACAGTGTTTTGCTCGATTCCAAGGACTGGGAGGATTTTCGGGAACGCTATGAGGGAAAGCCTGCGAGCCAGTATGTCGGCATGCAGGAGTTTATGATGGAGCAGATCAAAAAGCAGGGGATGAGCCATACATTTCTGGCGATTTATCTGAATGCAGATAACCTGTATCCGAATATTCGCTTTAGCCCGCCGGTGTTCGGGGAATCTGTTGTGACGGCAAAAGGCAATGACGGTCGCTGGTATCGTTATTGGTCGGAGAAAGCGCAGGAGACGATGACGGAGCACGTTTCACAGCTTTTAGAGATGTACGGTGAAAATATGACCCGGATCGAAGTGGACGGGGAAGAAAAAAAACCGCTGTGCAGCATGTGGGACCCGGTCGTTGCACCGAGCTTCGATGAGGATGGAAAAAAGCGCTATCGCAGCTGGCTCGAAAAACGTTATAACGGAGACATTGAAACCTTTAATCGTTTCTACAAAACGGAAGCAAACAGCTTTGAAACGATCGAACCCGAGCAATACTGGTTTGAACTGCGTTATCCTGGAAAAAATGGTTTTTCGGAAAAAGAGCTGGAAGACCGGGACGAAAAATGCCGCGTATGGATGGACAACCAGCGCTGGAAAAGCGACGAGCTGGTGTTTTATTTTGAAGCGATGCAGAAAAAGCTCCATGCACTTGATCCGCAGCTGTATCTGTGCCCGGATTTGAGCCAGTGGGGATATTTTTTGAACGTGGATGGAAGCTTTTTAACCGGTGCAGGGCTTTCTGATCTGTGGGATACGGCGGTGCGAGGCGCTGATTTTTACCGGATTGCCCCGTATGTGGATGCGGCGCATTTTATTTCTGTGCCGGTGCTTCCAAACGGCGACCCGGACTGCTATGTGACAGCATGTCAACACAGCATGATGCGGAATATGAATCGTGGCAGATCCTTTGTCGGCGGCATTTACTGGGGAAGATTTGTTTATAATGACCTATATGCGTGGATTTCTCCGTGTGAGGCGGTCGCCTCGATGGCGGCGTCCGGCGCTTCCGGATATGCGTCTTACGGCATGTGCGGGTTAGACGACGGCGGCGTGTTACACCGGATGCCGGAAGCATTCTGCAGGTCTTTAGAAGAAGGCAATCGCTGGTGGAAAGAGGTTGTTTTGAGGCTCGGAGTGAGAAAAGCTGCAAAGGCAGCAGTGCTGTTCCCGTCTGCGATGGCGCTTGCAGAGACGTTTGACACGGAGCACAATCATGACAGGCGGCTGGATCTTCTGGGCTGGTATAAGGCACTGGAGGACTGGCAGATCGACGTCGACGTTGTAGATGGCAGCATTTTCAAGGATCAGACAGCAGATCAGTACGAGGTGCTCGTGCTCGCGGCAAACGACTGCTATGCGCTTGACCCGGATTCTGAACTGGAGCAGGGCATTGCAGCATGGGTAAAAAATGGCGGAATGCTGCTGCACGGACCGATGGATTTGCTTGCACAGGCGAGCGTTGGCAGCCACTGCCTTTCCCATGAAAAGGATGCGTTTGAGTGCAGCGGCGAAAAGGGAATGCTGACCGGAACGCAGTTTGGCAGCTTCGAGGAGGAAAAAGCCGACGTGCTCGCAGTCTGGGAAACGGACGAAAAGCCTGCGATTGTCAAGCGCACATTTGGGAAGGGAACCGTTTGCGAAATCGGATTTTTCTACGGCTTTGAATACACCGGCAGAATCGCACCGCACGTTCCGCTGACGCAGCGCAATAACGAGCTGTACCCTTTGACCATGCTGAAAAAAGATCCCGTAGGGATGCTTTTGGAAGAAAAAATCGGCACGACACTGACCCGGAAAAAGGGCATTGAGCGCGCAGAATTTGAAAACGGTACGGTCATCGTCAACCACAGCTCCTATCCGTGCAGAATCGATGAACCCGGAACACGTTATTTCCAGAATCCCGAGCTATACCAGGATTTGGACAGCAAAATCCTGCTCCCGCATATGGGAGTTTTTATCGAGAGGAAAGTTTGAAAAATGTTTTAAACTTTTCAGAGTGCGCTGTCGCGCGTTGACTTCTCGATGGAAGATCGTTATAATAAAGACCACGGCTTTTGCTGTGGTCTTTATTTATTCATGACAATAGAATGCTCATAGAGCGTGCATTCTATTGTTGTATAGGAAACTTCGTTTCCATACGATAAGTAACGCTCCGCGAGGATGCGCACTCGGCGCAAGGGTAGATGGTTGCCGGAGCAACCGCGCCTCGGCGCGAGAATGTGCCAAGGCACATTCTTTTTCAAAAAAAATAGAAAGTTGAGAAATTGATGATAAATAAAAAAACAAAATTTTGTAAAGCTGCAGCGCTTCTGGGCGCGGCTGTTATGATGATTTCTGCGCTGGCAGGCTGCGGGAAAAATACGAAGGTCGTTCTGACGGCGGGTCTGAAAAAGAACGAGGTATTCCGGATTTCGAGTGCATCTTGTATGCTGCCGGAGGTGATGGTATATCTGACGAACATGCAGAATCAGTATGAATCCGTCTATGGAAGCCAGATCTGGAACGCTTCCGACGGACAGCTTTCGCTGGAGCAGGAGGAACGGGAACAGGTGTTGACACAGCTGGCGAGAATCAAGGTGATGAACCTGCTCGCCCAGAAAAAAGAAGTGACGCTGGATGATAAGGAAAAGGAGCGCGCGGCAGCGGCGGGCAGGGAATATTTTACTTCCTTGAACAGCGCGGAGGTGACGGCGCTCAACGTGACGCAGGATCTGATTACGAAGATGTATGAAGAGTATGCGCTCGCGGAAAAGGTTTATCAGACGATTGTAGAAAATGTCAATCCGGAGGTAAGCGACGATGAAGCGCGCACCATCACGGTAGATAGGATCAAGGTCAGCAGTGCTGCAAAAGCTTCCCAAGTGCTTGGCAAGGCAAAGGAAGAGGGTGTGGATTTTGAGACGCTTGCGCAGGCGGAGAGCGAGGACCAAACGGTGACGCAGTCGTTTGGAAAAGGCGAGGTTCCGGAAGCACTGGAAAAGGCGGCGTTTAATCTCGGCAAGGACGAAATCAGCGACGTGGTGGAATCAGACGGAAGTTACTATATTTTAAAATGTATCAGCACGTTCGACGAGGCGCAGACCAAAGCGAATAAAGAAAAAATAGTAAAACAGCGCCAGAGCGAGGCATTCGATACGGAATATACGGCGTTTGAGCAGACATTGGTACGTCAGCTCAACGAGGAACTCTGGAATTCCGTCACGATGATTCATCAGGACGATGTCAAAACTTCCAGCTTTTTTGAAGTATACCAGATGTATTTCCAGCATCAGGAGTGAGCAGGAATAGCTGGGCATTCCGGCAGGACGTCGCGCTTCCGGCTTATGAAAACTGCCCTGTCGGACGCTGCGTTTCAGCTTATGAAAACTGCCCGACAGTGCGCTGTACCCTGTTTATGAAAAATTTAGAATTGCGGGAAACGCGGCAAGCATGCGGGTTTTCAAAGAATTATTAGCACTCAACTAAAATGAGTGCTAATTTTTTATTGACTTTTTGAAACGACAGGACTACACTATGGATAAAGCTTGGAGGAAAGCTTCTCCAGGCATCTGAAAACGAACTGAGAAAGAAAGGATCGTGATATTTCATGGCTGAAAAGCACGGAGCATTATCAATTAACAGCGACAATATTTTTCCGATTATTAAAAAGTGGTTATATTCGGATCATGACATTTTTTACAGAGAGCTGATTTCCAACGGCTGCGATGCCATTACGAAGTTAAAGAAGCTGGATATGATGGGAGAATACGAGCTTCCGGAAGGCTACAAGCCCAGAGTGGATGTTATCGTTGATCCGGATGCAAAGACCATCCAGTTTATCGATAACGGTGTCGGCATGACTGCGGATGAGGTGGAGGAATACATCAACCAGATCGCATTTTCCGGCGCGACAGATTTTATCGCAAAATATAAAGATAAGACAAACGACGACCAGATTATCGGTCATTTCGGCCTGGGCTTCTATTCCGCATTTATGGTAGCAGATGAGGTGCATATCGATACCCTTTCCTGGCAGAAGGATGCAAAGCCGGTTCACTGGGAGTGCGACGGCGGCACAGAATATGACATGCAGGATGGTACCCGCACAGAAGTCGGTACCTGCATTACCCTGTTCTTAAACGAGGACTGCCTGCAGTTCTGCAACGAGTATAAGGCAACCGAAGTGATCAAAAAGTATTGTTCCTTCATGCCTGTGGAAATTTACGTTTCCAGAGCCAATACACCTGAGACACAGACGATTCTTGCGAGTGAGAAGCTCGACAGCGATCATGTGATCGAAGAAGTGAAGAAAGAAAAGGAAGAAGATCCGGATAAGCTAAAAATTACAAAGCGTCCGGAGCTGATCAACGATACTCACCCGCTCTGGACGAAGAACCCCAGTGAATGCACAAAGGAAGAGTACGTTGATTTCTACCGCAAGGTATTTATGGATTACAAGGAGCCTCTGTTCTGGATTCATCTGAACATGGATTATCCGTTCAACTTAAAGGGTATCCTGTACTTCCCGAAGATCAACATGGAATACGAATCCATCGAGGGCGTCATCAAGCTGTACAATAATCAGGTATTTATTGCCGATAATATTAAAGAAGTAATCCCGGAATTTTTACTGCTGTTAAAGGGCGTCATTGATTGTCCTGATCTGCCGCTGAACGTGTCCAGAAGCGCGCTGCAGAACGATGGCTTTGTAAAGAAAATTTCCGATTATATTACCAAAAAGGTTGCGGATAAGCTGTCCGGCATGTGTAAGACCCAGAAGGAGGAATATGAGAAATACTGGGATGATATCGCTCCGTTTATCAAATTCGGCTGCTTAAAGGACGAAAAATTCTGCGAGAAAATGACGGATTACATCCTCTTCAAGAATCTGGACGGCAAATATATGACCCTGCCCGAGTGCCTGGAAGTCAATAAGACTGACCCGGATGAGACACAGGAGGGTGCTGTGGATGAGAACGGCGAAAAGGTAGAAGCAGAAGTCGTAGAGGACAAGAACGAAGATTCCGCTGAGGAAGAGAAGAAAGACAAGACCATCTACTATGTAACAGATGAAAAACAGCAGAGCCAGTATATCAACATGTTCAAGGCTGCCAAAATGGATGCCGTTATGCTGACTGACCGGATCGACCAGCCCTTTATCTCTCAGCTGGAAGCAAAGAATGAGGGGATTCATTTTGCAAGAATCGATGCTGATTTAACCGATGCATTTAAGGCAAAGACCAGCAAGAAGACGCAGGAAGAATTAAACGCGCAGGCGGAAAAGGTTGAAAAGCTGGTTCAGAAGGCACTGAAAAACGACAAGATCAAGGTAAAGATCGAAAAGCTCAAGAATAAAAAGGTATCCTCTGTTCTGACGGTTTCCGAAGAGAGCAGAAGAATGCAGGATATGATGAAGATGTATGGCGGCGGCATGGATATGAGCATGTTCGGTGCAGAGGGCGAGACGCTGGTATTGAATGCAAACCATCCGCTCGTAACCTACATTACGGAGCACGAAGACGATGCAAACACCCAGATGATCTGCGAACAGCTCTATGATCTGGCGAAGCTCCAGAACGCACCGCTTTCTCCGGAAGCGATGACCAAGTTTGTAGCGCGCTCCAATGACATTATGTTGCTGCTTGCAAAATAAAAGCGCAGGCTGTGAAAAGGGCGTTGCTGCAAATAACTCATCAGAGAAAACTAGTACATCGTTATTTACGAAACGCTGTACTAGTAAATGCGAAGACCGCATGCAGGATGAATATACAATTCCTGTCTGCGGTCTTTTTATCGTATGGGAAACTTCGTTTCCATACGATAAAAACGCTCCGCGAGGATGCGCACTCGGCGCAAGGGTAGATGGTTGCTAAAGCAACCGCGCCTTGGCGCGAGAATGTGCCAAGGCACATTCTTTTTTATATAAGAAGCCTCATTTTCCATTCGCGTTGTATGCTGCCGGGCGCGCCGTAGCAAAAACAGCCGCCGTACAAACACGGCAGCTGTTTTTATTATCGCTATCTGATATTTTATTTATCGATAATGCTTGCATGGAACTCCTGCAGAGACTGCACCGGAAGCTTGCCGTCACGTTTTGCGGAACGGATGCCTTCTACAGTTGCCTTTGCAGCAGCCATGGTTGTAATATACGGAATACGGTTCTTAATGGCAGCCTTACGAATGTAACTGTCGTCGGTTGTACCCTTCTTGCCGCGGGGAGTATTGACAATCAGCTGGATCTGGTCATTCGTGATCTTATCCAGGATGTTCGGACGTCCCTCGTTGAGCTTGCATACCTTCAGGGCAGGAATACCGGCCTGTTCGATCAGGTCACAGGTTCTGCCGGTTGCCATAATTTCAAAGCCAAGCTGATAGAAGCCTCTTGCAACGTCAACTACCTCAGCCTTATCTCTGTCATTAACAGAAATCAGCACGCAGCCGGAAGTGGGCAGCTTGGTCTTTGTTGCTTCTTCTGCCTTGAAGAATGCATCACCAAAGTCTGTAGACAGTCCAAGAACCTCACCGGTGGAACGCATTTCAGGTCCGAGTACCGGGTCAACCTCCGGGAACATATTGAAGGGGAATACCGCTTCTTTTACACCGTAGTGAGCGAATTTCTTTTCTTTCAGCTCCGGCACCGGGCTCTTGCGTCCGGTATAAGGCAGGGTAACGATATCCGTTGCAATCTGAACCATGTTGATGCCGCAGACCTTGGATACAAGCGGAACGGTTCTGGATGCACGGGGATTTGCCTCGATGACAAATACCTTGCCGTCCTCAATCGCATACTGCATATTCATCAGGCCAACAACATGCAGCTCCTTTGCGATCTTTCTGGTGTAGTCTTTCAGAGTTTCGATCTGCTCTTCTGTCAGTCCTCTCGGAGGAATGATACAAGCAGAGTCGCCGGAATGGATACCAGCCAGCTCGATATGCTCCATAACAGAAGGAACGAATACATGCTCGCCATCGCTGATTGCGTCCGCTTCACACTCGGTTGCATGATGCAGGAATCGGTCAATCAGGATCGGTCTGTCCGGTGTTACACCCACTGCCTGCTGCATGTAGAAGGTCAGCGCTTCATCGTCATAAACGACCTCCATGCCGCGTCCACCAAGGACGTAGGAAGGACGTACCATAACCGGATAGCCGATTCTGTGAGCAGTTTCCAATGCTTCTTCCACATTGACAGCCATGCCTGCTTCCGGCATCGGAATCTCCAGCTTCTCCATCATTTCACGGAACTGGTCACGGTCTTCTGCAAGGTCGATGGCTTCCGGAGTGGTTCCGAGGATATTGACACCGTATTTCTTCAGGTCTGCTGCCAGATTCAGCGGAGTCTGTCCACCGAACTGTGCGATAACGCCAACCGGCTGTTCTTTTTCATAAATTGCAAGGACATCTTCCAGAGTCAGAGGCTCGAAATACAGCTTGTCGGAAGTGTCGTAGTCTGTGGATACCGTCTCAGGGTTACAGTTTACAATGATCGTGGAGAATCCGAGCTTACGCAGTGCTTTTGCAGCATGTACGCAGCAGTAATCGAATTCGATACCTTGACCGATTCTGTTAGGACCGCCGCCGAGGATCATTACCTTCTGTTTGCTGTTGTCTACCGGGCTTTCGTCCTTGATATGATAGCTGGAGTAATAGTATGCGGAATCCTCAGTACTACTTACATGAACACCTTCCCAGCCTTCCACAACGCCAAGCTCTGTTCTGCGTGTCCGAATTGCTTCCTCGGATACACCCAGGATCTGGCTTAAATATTTATCAGAGAAGCCATCCAGCTTCGCCTGTTTCAAATCAGCATCTGCAGGAACCTGTCCGTGATAAGCAGCAACGAGCTTCTCTTCTTCCTCAACCAGCTCCTTCATCTGCTCGATAAAGTAATCCTTAACTTTGGTCAGTTTGTTGATTTCTTCTACAGATGCACCCTTACGCAGCGCTTCATACATGATGAAATAGCGCTCGCTGCTGGGAGTTGCAAGCATGGTCAGAAGCTCCTTTTTGGACTTCTGATCAAAATCCTTTACATGACCAAGACCATAACGGCTCTTTTCCAGAGAACGGATTGCTTTCTGGAATGCTTCCTTATAAGTCTTGCCGATGCTCATAACTTCGCCGACTGCTCTCATCTGAGTTCCGAGCTTATCCTCTACGCCCTTGAATTTTTCAAATGCCCAGCGCGCGAATTTCAGAACGATATAATCGCCGTCCGGAACGTATTTATCCAGTGTGCCATATTTACCGCAAGGAATTTCATCCAGAGTCAGACCGCTTGCCAGCATTGCAGAAACAAGAGCGATCGGGAAACCGGTTGCCTTACTTGCAAGTGCAGAAGATCTGGAAGTTCTGGGGTTGATTTCAATAACAACAACACGACCGGAAATCGGATCATGTGCAAACTGTACATTCGTACCGCCGATCACCTCAATTGCGTCTACGATACGATATGCCTGATCCTGCAGCTTCTTCTGTACCTCCTCGGAAATCGTCAGCATTGGAGCGGAACAGAAGGAATCACCGGTATGCACGCCAACGGGATCGATGTTTTCAATAAAGCATACGGTAATCATATTTCCTTTTGCATCGCGGACAACTTCCAGCTCCAGCTCTTCCCATCCAAGAATGGACTCTTCTACCAGAACCTGACCCACGAGGCTCGCCTGCAGACCTCTTGCGCAGACTGTCTTTAATTCTTCTTTATTATAAACAAGACCGCCGCCGGCGCCGCCCATGGTGTATGCAGGACGCAGAACAACCGGATATCCCAGCTTGTCCGCAATCGCAAGTGCCTCGTCTACGGAGTAGGCGACGTCGCTTCTTGCCATCTCAACACCAAGCGCATTCATGGTATTCTTAAACTCAATACGATCTTCGCCGCGCTCAATTGCATCTACCTGAACGCCGATTACCTTTACATTGTATTTGTCCAGCACGCCTGCTGCCTGCAGCTCGGAGCAAAGATTCAGTCCGGACTGTCCGCCCAGGTTCGGAAGCAGTGCATCCGGGCGTTCCTTCTCAATAATCTGCTCGAGACGTTCCACATTCAGCGGTTCAATATATGTGATATCCGCTGTGTCCGGATCTGTCATGATCGTTGCCGGATTCGAGTTTACCAGTACGATTTCGTAGCCCAGCTTTTTCAGTGCCTTGCAAGCCTGTGTGCCGGAGTAATCGAACTCACATGCCTGTCCGATAATGATCGGTCCTGAGCCAATAATCAGTACCTTATGAATGTCTTGTCTTTTCATAAATCCACCCATATTATCCTTTCTGTAAACGTATTCCCTAAAAACCCATTGTATATTCTAGCACAATTTGCAAAGGACAACAAGATTTTTTTCGATTAGTTGAAGCCAAAAAACTTCTGGCAGATTTTGTAGCCTTCCACAGAAATCCATCTTCCGGTTTTTCCAGGCAGATTCATACAGTTTCCTAAAAGACCGTAACGCAGCTTTCTGTAAACCTTCTTGTCCTTTTGGCTGATGTAGTTTAACAGCTCACGCTTTTTCTCGAGAGATTCCGGTGTGTTGATGCGGATCAGCAGGATGGAGGAGATCGTCGTAATGATGTCCAGATAGCTCAACATATACTTTGCAAGGGGCTTATTGCCCATGATCTCGCTCTTCTTTTCCACAAAGTAGTCTGTCATGATCTGGTTGACCTTGATCTGCTGGTCGATTCGTCCGGTCATGACCTTTTCGTTGACGGACTGATCTGACCTGCCGATAAAATAGCGGTAGAAATTCACATCCAGATAATACATGTTGCGGACATACGGCAGAGGCTCAAAGACATAAATATTGTCCACATAAAACGTATGCTCCGGAAGCTTTAAACCGCATTCCCGCAAAAGCTTCGTCCGGTAAATAACGGAATGCATCAGGATATACTGACCGACATGGAAACGTCCAACATCTTCCCAGCCAAACATACGGTATTCCGGCAGGACATGTTTATAACGCATCACCTTTTTGCGGCGTTCACCCTCTTTTTCGTAAACAAAGTTGCTGATCAGAAGATCAAGTGTATCCACACCGCCGGTCAGCTCCCTCAGCTTTTCCAGAATGGCGAGATAGGCATCTTCTTTTACCCAGTCGTCACTGTCTACGACTTTAAAATAAATGCCGGTCGCATTTTCAATTCCGGTGTTGACCGCAGAGCCGTGTCCGCCGTTTTCCTTATGGATCGCCTTTACGATCGTAGGATATTTTGCCGCATATTCGTCTGCGATTTTGGCGGTGTCATCCTTCGAACCGTCGTTGACAATCAAAATTTCAACATCCTCTCCCCCCGGAAGCAGAGATTCGATGCAATGTGCCATATAATCCTGCGAATTATAGCAGGGAATTGCAATAGAAAGCAGTTTCATAGTGTTGTTCCTTTCATCTTCTGGATACCTGTCTGAATTTTCAGATAGGCGCTGTAGGCTGCAAATGCGGACGGAATCGGGTAATTTCCTTCGATTTCCTGTGTCTCAACAAAAAGGAGGGATTCATCCTGACCCATGGGCTCCAGTTCATCCACCAGAACCTGATAGCCGGTCATGTGCCACTCCTTATGGGTGAAAATATGTTTTGATTCCGGAAGCTTCTCTATCCGGACAGCTTCCACACCCTGTTTTTTCAGCCATTCCCTGACCTCTTCCAACGATGCCTTTTTGTCCATCGCCGGAAATTCATACAGTCCTGCCAGCAGTCCCTTTTTCGGACGCTTACGCAAAACGACCTGTCTACTCGTCCGAATCACGAGAATCGTCTTATCTTCGATCGTCCTTGCCTTTTTGGCTGCCTTTTGCGGATACTGCTGCCAGGTGCCATGCAATCCTACAAGGCAGAATTCCTGCCACGGACAGTTGCTGCACTTCGGTGCACCGTTTGGCAGACAGACGGTTGCGCCAAGCTCCATCAACGCCTGATTAAAGTCACCGGGGCGATCCTTTGGCATGACAGGACGCAGATCATCCTCTACTCTTTTTTTTACCGACTGATCGGAAATATCGCTGTCATCCTCCAAAAGCCGGGAAATGACACGCAGTACATTTCCGTCCACTGCGGGATTGGGCTGTTTAAAGGCAATCGAAGAAACCGCGCCAGCTGTGTAGCTTCCGATTCCTTTTAGCTTTAAAAGCTCCCTGTAATCCGACGGCATCTCTCCGCCGTATTCTGTCACAATCTGCTGTGCCGCAGCCTTTAAATTCCGTGCCCTGCTGTAATAGCCGAGCCCTTCCCAAAGTTTTAATAATTCATCATCATCCACTTCGGCGAGCGCTTCGATATCCGGCAGTCGCTCCATAAAGCGCGCAAAATACGGTTTTACCGCCTCGACCCGCGTCTGCTGCAGCATGATCTCCGATACCCAGACCCGATACGGCGTCGGTTCTTCCCGCCAGGGTAAGCTCCGTCTGCTTTTATCATACCATGTTAATAGTCCCGGTGCAATCCGGTTTAACAGTTCCTGTTTTCTCTGTACTTCAATATTTCTTGGGGTTTGTTGTTTCAATCCAGTTCTCCGTTTTTTTCTTTTTTGCTCACCGCAGGCGATTGCACTCATAACGCTCCAGTGTCATCAGGCAGCTTTTCAGCGTGTCGTACTGCTCCTCCAAGCTGCCCTCCGAAAGCTCCAGATCCAGGGAAGCAGCAATGGCATTCAACATATGAAGATCGACTTTGCCCTCCAGCGATGCAAATACTTCCAGCTTTTCTTCGTAGCTGTCCGCATCTAAAAAAGCGAGCAGACCGGGATCGGGCTGGGGCTCAACAGAGTTCTCAGAGGATGCTGCAACGGCCCGGGACTCAACAGTGCTCTCTGACGGCATTGCAGCGGGCCGGGGCTCAACAGGGTTCTCTGACGGCATTGCAGCGGGCCGGGGCTCAACAGGGTTTTCTGACGGCGCTGGAACGGGCTGGGGCACTGCCGCTGCTTCTGCCATCGGGATCCGCATAAAACGGTCTTTTCCCGCTGCATCAGGATATTTTTTTGCATCCACCTTTTCCAGAAACATGGAAAGCGGTCTTGCAAAAACCTGGAACTCTCCATAAAGTGCCTGATAGATCACAAGCTGCTCACCGGTTTCCGTATGGGTTGCCAGTGCCACAATCCGATAAAGCTTTCCTTTAAAATGCTGATAAATTTCTCCTGCCTGGGGAATCTGATTCATCAATTTGCCTCCTGTCCCTTTCTGCAGTCGTTTCATCCATACGACTCTCTGATATCACAGTATACTCTAAATTCCAAAAGCTGTCATGCGAAAAGTTTTCCTCTTTACGAGCCTTTCATTTGGTTGTATGATGTCTTTGAAATCTAAAGACCGCATCATTCAGAAAAGAGGCATCTTCTATGTCAGACAAGGACACGCACACTTACCTTGAAGTCAACGGTGATTTCCGCATGCGTGAGCTCGATCACAACGATCTGGAACAGTTCAACGCACTTTTACAGTATGCTTTTCAGGTAACCTCCTACGAGCTCTTCCAGACCGGCTGGGAGCAGGAGGAGATCAAATATGCCAAACGTCCGATTCTCGAGGACGCTTATGTACTCGGTTGGTTTTATAAAGAAAAGCTGGCATCCATGATCGTTGTTTATTCCATGCAGATCAACATTCAGGATAACATTATGGCGATGGGCGGCATCACCGGAGTCACTACTTATCCGGAATACACCGGACGCGGACTGATTCATTCCCTGATGCGCTATGTCATCGACTATATGCACAAAAAGAAGCTTCCCATTTCCTTTCTATATCCATATTCCATTCCATTTTATCGGAAAATGGGCTGGGAGATCGTGTCCGACAAACTCACCTTCACTGTCAAGGATACGCAGCTTCCAAAGGCCTTCCCCGTCCGGGGCATGGTCGAACGTGTCAGCCTGGATTCCGAGGATTTTCATAACGTGTATTCCTATTTCGCCATGCAGCACCACGGTGCACTCATTCGCGACAAGCTGGCCTGGGATGAATACTGGCGCTGGGAAAATGATGATATGATCGTAGCCCTTTATTATAATGAAGAGCACAAGCCCCTTGGTTATCTGGTTTATTACATTGCAAATGAAATTTTTCATATTAAGGAAATGGTTTATTTAACCAGCGAAGCCAGACACGGCCTCTGGAACTACATCAGCGCGCATTTTTCTATGATCACACAAGTACGGGGGGATAATTATTCCGGTGAACCCATGGCATATCTGTTCGAAGACAGTGAGATTGAAGAAACGATAGCTCCCTATATTATGGCGCGAATCGTTGATGTTGAAAACTTTTTGCAGGAGTATCCCTGGCAGATCCAGCCGGAGGATTTCAAAATCCATTTCCGAGTTACTGACGGCCTTGCTTCCTGGAATCAGGGAGATTTTCTCGTTTCCTGGCACGAGGGGGAAACAACCTGTGAGCGTGTCGAGGACAATCAGTCCATTAACGTCGTAGAACTCGACATTAACACGCTCACTGCTTTGATGATGGGCTACAAGCGCCCGACTTATCTTTACGACCATGAAAAAATCTCGATGGAATACTATATGCTGACCTGGCTGGAGCGGCTGATTCCGGTCAAAAAACCGTATTTTTCGGATTATTTCTAAACTTCGCGACAGAAACCCCGCCCTGCAGGAATGCGCACCGGGTACACCAACACAAAAGCGGTACAGAGCTCAAAATCTGTACCGCCTTTTTCTGCACGTTGTTTCCGATAGTTCACTCTTTCTTTGCCGCCTGAATCTGATCAAACAGCTCCGCGCAGGCAATTGTCGTCGCATGCGGAACAACCGGACTTTCCGTCTTCTTTGCGCGCACGCAGCGAATCGTCTCTTCGATCTCGTAGGTAAAGCCCTTCTGCGTCGTCGTATCTGTGAATTCTTCCTTCAGCATTCCATCCGCCCCATATAAAAAGCATTTGGATGCATAATGGGGATCGGGCAGCTCAATGCGCCCTTCCCGACCGTAGATCACCATGCTGTTGCCCATAGGCGCTGCAAAGCTCGTCACAAGATCTGCCAGCACATGTTCGAACTTCACCGTAACCTGATCGGTTAAGTCTACACCGGTCTGATCAAGGTTCGCAGCCGCATAGGTTTTGCGGACAGGCTCATTGACCAGCCAGGTCGCGATTTCATAGGCATAAACCGTGATATCCGTCGCAGCTCCGCCGCACAGCAGAGGGCTGTGATACCGATTGTCTGCTCCCTCCGGCGCGAGAAAACCGATTCTTCCCTGTAAGGCTTCCAGTCTGCCGATTTTTCCTTCTGCCGCCCATTTTTTTGCCTGGTTGACCGCCGGCAGAAAACGACTCCACATCGCTTCCATTACAAAGGTTTGGTCTTTTTCTGCTTTTTCAAAAACCGCTTTTGCCTCCGCACTGTTTGTAAACATCGCTTTTTCGCACAACACCGGAACGCGATGCTCCAGACAAAGCATCGTCAGACGGAAATGGTCGTTTGGCGTCACTGCAATATAAACACAGTCCGGCTTTTCCTCTATCAGCATCTGCTCATAGTTGTCATACGCATGGGCTACGCTGCATTCCTCCGCAAATTTTTGTGCGCGTCCCAGATCCTTACTGGCGATCGCGCTCACCTCACAGTCCTCCACCAGCGTCACTGCATCGCAAAACTGATGTGCGATGTTACCTGCTCCCATAATGGCAAATCGAAATGTGCTCATGTTTTTTACCCCTTTTCTTATATTGTGTTCTTACGCAAAAGCTGCGTATTGCTGTACATATTCCTCGGCTGCGTCACTCAGGCATTTTCCTCGCCCCAGCGCAGCAGCAGACGACTCAAATACCGTACCGCAGGCATCAATGCCGCCGGGTCCACCTGAAAGGTCGGCTGATGGATTGTCGCCCCCTTTCCGATGCCGATTTTAATATAGCAGCCGGGCACTTTCTCCATGTAGAAAGAAAAATCATCTCCGCCGAGCGACTGTTCTTCCGGAACAGTCCAAAAGCCCTCCGCTTCTGCCGTTTCCTTTGCAAAAGCCGCCATTTCTGCATCGTTGCAAACAGCCGGAGGACCGGGAATCCACTCTACCTCTGCGGACGCTCCATAGGCAGATGCGGTCCGCTCTGCAATTGCTTTTAAGCGTTTTTCAAACAGGCAGCGATCCTGCCGATCCATGGTCCGAACAGTTCCCTCCAGCTGTGCTGTCTGCGGAATCACATTCCAGGTATTTCCCGCTTCCAGTCGCGTAACGCTGATGAGTGTAGGATGGAACGGATTGATATTGCGGGTCACGATCGTCTGAAATGCCTGAACCATGGCTGCAGCCGCCGGAATTGGATCAACGCCATCATCCGGGTGTGCGCCGTGGCAGCCGACGCCCGTTATCGTAATCACAAACCGATCTACTGCCGCCGCAACTGCGCCCTCCCGGATGCCGATGGCATTGACCAAATTGGTCGGATCAGAATGAAAGCCCCAGACGCGCGTAACCGAATCGAGTGCCGTCGTTTCCAACACTTTCCATGCGCCCAGGGAGGACTCTTCTCCTGGCTGGAAGAAAAACCGCACTGTCCCATAGAGCTCGTCCTTATGTTCCTGCAGCCAGATCGCAGTCCCGATTCCCGCCGTGATGTGAAAATCGTGTCCGCAGGCGTGCATCTTTCCCGGACATTCCGACGCATAAGGTAAATCCGTCAGTTCAGTAATCGGCAGCGCGTCAATATCGCAGCGAAGCGCCTGCACCGGACCGTCCTTTTCTCCTTTTACCTCCGCAATCAGACCGGTTTCCATCGGAATCGGCAGGATCTTTACATCCGCTGCTTTCAACAGCTTTTTAATCTGCGCAGTTGTATCGTATTCCTCATAAGACAGCTCCGGATGTCTGTGAAACCAGTAAAAAATTTCCATTAAATCCATTTCCTGTATCATCGCAAATCCCTCCGATGTCCTCCTGCAGTGTTCCTGCTGCAGTCCTTTCTGCTTTTGCGTGTTCCAGTCTTATTTTCCACTATTGGGATCCAGCGCATCCCGCAGCGCGTCACCGATAAAGTTAATCGCAATGACCAGCACCACGATCATCAGCCCGGACGGAATCCAGAGCCACGGCTGTTTCGTCAGTACAGTCAACGACTGCGCGCCGTTTAACATATTTCCAAGGCTCGCGGTCGGCGGCTGCACACCCATTCCGAGGAACGAAAGTGCCGCCTCATCCAACATCGACAACGCCAGAACCGACGTTGCATACACCAGAATCGGCGCAGCGGTATTTGGTAGAATCTCGGAAAACAGAATATACGGAAGCGGCATTCCAGCCACGAGATCACTTTTAATAAAATTACTCTCCCGCAGGCTCAGCACATTGCCGCGAACCAGACGGGCAATTCCCGGCCAGTCTACAAAGCCCAGAATCAGGATGATGCTCCAGAGCCCCGGCTTAAAAATCGACGCCGCAACCAGCACCAGCAAAATATAGGGAAACGACATGACCATATCCGTAAAACGCATGATAATCATATCCGCAGCACCGCCAAAATACCCGGCGATCAGTCCTAGAATCACACCGATCACAGTAGAGATCGCCGTCGCCAGCACACCGACCAACAGGGAAATACGCGTTGCATACAAAAGCCGGCTCAAGACGTCACGACCGATCTGATCCGTTCCCAGCCAATGCTCTGCTGTGGGCGCTTTGGAAAAGCCTCCGACGATTTCATCCGGATTGTACGGTGCGATGATCGGTGCCAAAAGCGCTGCCACCACCAAAACCGCTAAAATCACAAGGCTGACCGTTGCCAGATGATGCTGTTTAAAACGACGGATGACGGTCTGCAAATAGCTTTCTCTTGAAATATCTTTTTTGATACGATCTTTTTTCTCCATCTTCGCCGCTCCTATTTCAGCTGGATTGTCGGGTCTGCCAGTGCGTATAAAATATCCGTAATCAGGTTTGCCGCCAGCACAACGATTGCAGACAGCAGGCAGACACCCATAATAACCGGATAATCCCGGTTCGTGATTGCGCTCATCGTCATCAGTCCGAGTCCCGGCCAGGAAAAGACCTGCTCAATGATAACCTGACCGCCGAACAGCACCGGAATCTCCATTCCGATTACCGTAATAATCGGGATCAGTGCGTTGCGCAGCGCATGCTTATTGATGACAAGAAATCTTCCGATTCCCTTTGCCTTTGCCGTGCGCAGGTAATCCTGCTGCAAAATTTCCAGCATCGCGCTTCGAATATAACGGATATTTGTGCCCGCCATAGAGGTGGCCAGGACTAGCACCGGCATCACCATATGCTTTGCCACATCACCCGCACCGCCTGCAGTTCCGAGCGTCGCCATTCCGCTGGACGGAAGCCAACCAAGCTTTACCGTAAACAGATAGATCAACAGCAAAGAAAGGAAAAATCCGGGCACGCTGCTTCCCAGGAAGGAAAGCGTAACAACCGTATAATCTCCTGCGGAATACTGCTTGATCGCACTGTAAATTCCGGCGGGCACCGCCATCAGCAAGCTGACCAGAAGCGATACGCCCATCAGCAAAAGCGTCGGTCCCAAATGGCTTGCGATCATCTCGCTGACTGCCTGATAGGACTTGATCGAATAGCCCATATTTCCATGTAAAAGCTGTTTTAACCAGACAAAATACTGCACATAAAACGGTTTATCCAGACCGAGGGCGATTTCCTTTGCCGCAACCGCAGCCTGGGAAATTCGGGGTCCCTGCAGCATCTGCAGTGGGCTGCCCGCAAGACACATAATCGCATAGTCGATGATCGTGATCCCGATCAGAACCGGGATGGCGATCAGGATGCGCTTGATCATATATTTTCCCATGTCACTTTTATCTCCATTTCTGCTCTACGACAACCTGCTGCATCTTCGCATCGTATGCGGGTGCGCCGCCAGTCAGCTGCGCAATTGCATATGGGCACGCCGCAAGATGACTGCTGCCTGGGAAAACACTGCAAAGCTCCGGCACTTCCTGTCTGCAGCTTTCCGTCGCATACGGACATCTCGGATGGAAGCGACAGCCAGAGGGCGGGTTCGTGCTGGAGCCGATTTCTCCGGTCAGAAGCGGTTTTTGTTCCCGCTTTTTGGGATCTGCAATCGGCACTGCATCGATCAGGGCGCGGGTGTAAGGGTGTACCGGATGATGGAACACCTCCTGCGCCGGCCCGATCTCCACAATTTTACCAAGGTACATGACTGCGATCCGGTCGCTGACATAATTGACCGCGCCGAGTCCATGTCCAACGAACATGCACGTCAGCCCGAGATCCTTTTGCAGGCTGCGCAGCAAATTCAGAATCTGTGCCTGAATCGAAACGTCCAGCGCACTGACCGGCTCATCGCAGACCAAAAACCTGGGATTTAAAGACAGTGCCCGCGCTATCCCAATTCTCTGCCGCTGTCCGCCGGAGAACTCATGCGGGTAGCGTCCGAGGACGTGTTTGGGAAGTCCTACCATATCCAGCAGTCGATCAACATCCCTGTGGACAGTTTCTTTATTGGAAATCCCATGGTAGAGCATCGGCTGGGATAAAATTTCATAAATATGCTTTCTCGGATTCAGGGAAGAATATGGGTCCTGGAACACCATCTGCAGCTGCGTGCGCACGCTCTTTTTCTCTTTTCCGGAAAGCTTCTCCATATCCTTTCCATGATAAAACAGCCTGCCGCCCGTCGGCTTTTCCAGGCCGACCAGCTGTCTGCCCACCGTCGATTTGCCGCAGCCGGATTCGCCCACCAGACCGAGGGTTTCTCCCTCTGCAATCGAAAAGGAAACGCCGTCCACCGAATGCACATAGCCTGTCGTATGGGTAATAACGCCGCCCCGGATGGGATAATATTTTTTCAGGTTTTCTACCCGGATCAGCGGCTCCTTCTCCGTGTTTTTTTCTTCCATATTTATGCTCATCTTCACGTTTCTCCTTCTTTGGCGAGCATACATCTGACAAAATGTCCTTCCCCGATCTGTCTGTAGCTCTGAGGCTGATCGCAGCCTTTTGTCCGGAAGGCGCAGCGGTCTGCAAACCGACAGCCGGGGATCGAATCATAATTCTCCGGAACCATGCCGGGAATCGCGACAAGCTCCCTGTCCTTTTCGTCATAAATTCCGGGAACCGTCTGCAAAAGTGCCTTTGTATACGGATGTGCCGGTGCAGCAAACAGCTCCTTTACCGGTGCTTCCTCGATCATCTGTCCGGCGTACATAACGATCACACGGTCCGCCATGCTCGCTACCAGCCCGATGTCATGGGTGATCAGGATCATCGACATCCCGCTCTCTTTTTGCAGATTGCGCAACAGCGCCATAATCTGTGCCTGAATCGTCACATCCAGTGCCGTCGTCGGTTCATCTGCGATCAGCAGGCCCGGATTGCAGCACAGAGCCATCGCGATCATCACACGCTGGCGCATGCCGCCGGAAAGCGTATGGGGATATTTTTTCATGACACCGTGAGGATCGGGCATACCAACTTTTCCTAAAATCTGCTCTGCCCGCTTTCGCGCCTCTTCTTTTGACAATCTCATATGCTTTCGGATGCTCTCCATCAGCTGGTTGCCGACTGTAAAGACCGGATCGAGAGAGGTCAGCGGATCCTGAAAAATCATCGTCAGACGGTCGCCCCGGATTTTATCCAGCTCTTTTTCCGTCATCGTCAGAAGGTTCTTGTCCTCGAATACGACGCTTCCCTCCGTCACGGTTCCGCCTCTTCCAAGCAGCCCCATAATAGAAAGTGAGGTCACACTCTTGCCACAGCCGGATTCGCCGACGATACAGACAACTTCTCCCTTATCTACATGAAAATTTACATGGTCCACGCTGACAGTGCGTCCGTAGTCACTGTCAAAAACGGTTGTCAGCCCCTCTACTTCCAGTAAATGCGGCATTTGCTTTTCCTCACTTTACTCATATATCAGATTCTGCCGCACACCTCCCAAAAAAGAGATGTGCGGCAGTTATTATCATAGCATAAAATATATGAAATACAAACTTTTTATCGGAAGAAAACTTCTTTTTTCTCTGATAAAAATGCTCCGCAAAGATCCCACTGCGGCAGAATGGAATTCTGTGAAACAGGATTCTTCTTTATTCCACTACGTCCCAGTTCTGGACATCGTTGAAGAAGCCGTATACGCTGGGAGCTGCGCCTGTAATCCGCTTGCTGACTGCCCCCTGTGCGCTGATAACATAGGCGGAGAACATCGGAACATCTTCCTGTACCTTTTTATCCACAACGGAGAACAGTTCTTTTGTTTCCTCTGGATCACTTGTCAGCTGGGATTTGGTCAACGCGTCGTTTAACGTATCGTCGCTGTAGCCGGTCCAGCTTCCTTCACCGCCAAGCAGCCATGCTACATCCGGATAGGGATCCACCGGCGCATAGGTGTACTGTACTGCCAGTACATCATAGTCCTCTGTGCCTGCAACGCTCATCAGCGTTGCGAAGTCAACGGTCTGGATTTCCGCCTTGATGCCGACTGCAGCCCACTCTGCAGCGATGATGGAGGCTGCGTTTACAAAGGTCGAATCGCCGGAATTTACATAGAAACGGATTGTCTGGGAGCCGTCCCATCCAGCTTCTTCCAGAAGTGCTTTTGCCTTTTCCGGGTCATAGGAAACCGGTGTAAGGGAATCATCATAGAACGGGCTTGCACTGGACAGAAATCCATCTACAATTTCGCCATGTCCGTTTAACAGTTCCTCCAGAATCTGCTGACGATCAATCGCATACAGCATCGCCTGACGAACTTTTACATCCGGAACGTTCTTTGTCTGGATAAATACGGACTGGTTGGTAACCGGGGAACCGTATACAACGTCTACGTTGTCCAGGGCTTCTACGCTCTCATAGTCCTCCTGCGGGATATCACTCATCGTCTGCTGGGTGATATCGATTTCGCCGGATTGCAGACCTGCATACAGCTGACTGCCGTCTACGATTTTGATGTTTAGCTTGTCGATCTTGGGCGCGCCCTTCCAATAATCCTTGTTCGCTTCATAGGAAATATAATGATCCACATCGAAATCCGTTACGATGAACGGTCCGCTGACAACATCGGGATGGTTGAACCAATCCGCTGTGGAAAGCTCTTCCTCGGAATACTGCTCGATCACATGCTTGGGCAGAGTCAGCAGATATCTCGCATAGCTGTTTTCAAAGGTAGTAATCGGCATTTCTTCTTTGGTCGTAAACTGTACCGTTTTATCGTCTACCTTCTGAATGCCGTCGATGCTCTCTGCACCTTCCTCTACAAAGCCGTCGTCGCCAACACCTTCAAATACATAATACATCATTGCAGTATTGCCGATGACCGGGCTCGCCAGGCGAAGCGCGGTATAAACCACATCATCTGCTGTAACAGGCGTTCCGTCCGACCAGGTTGCAGCATCATCGATGTGAACGATAAAGTTTTTGTTATCTTCTGTTGTGATGGAATCTGCCAGCATGCCCTCGAAGTTCAAGTCAGCATCCAGCTCCATCAACGGCAAAAACATCAGTCCGGTCGCATATTTGTTAATCTCGCCGCCGTTTAACAAAAGGGGATTGATACTGCCGATGGTATTGGTCACACCGACGTTGATAATCTTCTCTCCCGAAGCTGCTGTGTCTGAGGATGCACTCTCTGTGCTCACCGCTGCGCTTCCGGTTTCATCTGCTGCAGCACCTGCATTCGATGCGCCGCACGCGGTCAGTCCCAGCGCCATCACTCCTGCCAGAAGCAGGCTTAAGATCCTGTTTCGTTTTTTCATAACTGCTCCTCCTTTTAGGCGAATCATCCGCCGCTCAATACCTATCTATCCGGTATGTTAGTGAGAATTGTATTCTATTTTTTTCGATCTGTCAAGACTCTATTCCCATATTCTTGACAAAATACGGGGTTCGCGTTATATTCGACAGCAGAGCGCACGATTCTTTCTATCCTATAAGGATGCCAGGATCAAAAGGTCTAAGCCCACAGGAGCTTGCTCATAGGTGGGTAGGATTGTGGGAGTGCACAGTACGGAACAATCCACTGACCTTATATAATATGCTTTACCGGAGGATTTTTCAATGAAAAATTACTTAAATTATCAGTCCTCAGAATATGACTGCGGTTCTGTTTCTATTACCAACGGAATCCGCTACCTGTTTGATCGGGAAGAAATCAGTCCTGACATCCTCAAATGTATTATGCTCTATACAATGGACACTTATAACGAACAGGGACAGCCATGCCGTCACGGCACTTCCGCCGCCGCAATGCGTTTTGTCGGCAGTTGGTTAAATCAGCTGGCAGCTGTCCGCTCTTTTCCGATCCAGACGCAGTTTCTTTTCGGTAACGATGTTACACTGTCCCCGGACAGCGAAATCAGTCAGGCGCTTTTGCACGGTGCAGCTGTCGTGCTGCGTCTTTTTCTTGAAGTTCCGCACTATGTGCTTTTAACCGGCATTTCCAGGGACGAGGTGTTTTTCTTCGACCCTTATTATGAGGAAGAAGGAACTCCCGAATTCGACGCTGAATATTACGCCAAGGGCATCCGGTTTATTTATGACCAGCCAAAATGTGCCAACCGCGCAGTTTCTCTGGAACGCATCAACCGACTTTCCCACGGATACTATGAGCTGGGTGAATTTTCCTGCCGCGAGGCGCTGCTGATGTTCCGCACGTCCGGCGAATGCGAATGGAACGCGTAAACGGGTGGGGCTTATAAGCCCCACCCGTTATTTTTATTCATGACAATCGAATCCACACTGCGACGGAATGGAATCATGTCACCAATGCGCCCCGCCGCAGGCGAAGAATCCTGTTCTGCAGGATTCTATTTTTATTTTCCGCTGTCACCGTAGTTTGCCAGCACACGGGCACTAGGGTCATTGACATTACAGCCCTCCCAGCTCTTGTTGGGCATCCAGAAGTCCGGCACCATCCTTGCCTGTCCGGGATAATACTTTTCAAAGATTTCCCGATACAGCAGGCTTTCTTTTGTGAAGGGCTGTGCAAAATCATATTTCTGGCGGAGCGTTTCGTATTCCTCGTCGGTGTAATACTTCTCTGCGTATTCTTTTAAATCATCCACCATGCTGTGTCCTACTGCATCACTGAATGCAGCTTTTTCTCTCCACAGGATGTTTTCCGGCAAAATATGATCTGCTTCAAATGCCTTGCGCAGCAGATATTTTCCTTTTCCGTAGGTGTTTAACTTCTTCGCCGGGTCAATGGACATCACATAACGGACAAAGTCGAGATCGCCGAAGGGTACACGGGCTTCCAGGCTGTTTGCCGCAAGACACCGGTCGGCACGCAGGACATCATAGCAGTACAGCTCACGGATTCTCTTTGCTGCCTCTTCCTGAAAGGCTGCCGCGCTCGGTGCAAAGTCCGTATATTTATAGCCGAACAGCTCGTCGGAAATTTCACCGGTCAACAGCACCTTTAAGTCTGTTTTTTCATGGATTGCCTTGCAGACAAGGTACATGCCCATGCTCGCGCGGATCGTCGTGATGTCATAGGTTGCAAGCGCTTCGATAACGGTTTCCAGGCTTTCCAGCACTTCTTCCTTTGTCATGATGACTTCAGTATGCTCTGCGCCGATAAAATCAGCAACTTCTTTTGCATATTTTAAATCAATCGCATCTGTGTCCATGCCGATTGCAAAGGTCCTGATCGGTTTTTTCAAAATATCTGCTGCAATTGCACATACAAGACTTGAGTCCAGACCGCCGGATAACAAAAAGCCCAGCGGAGCGTCTGCATCCAGACGTTTCTTTACCCCCTCCGTCAGCTTATCATGGATGTTTTTTGTAATCACATCAATATCTTCGTGCACATAACCATGGACAGCTGCGATATCCTCATATTTGACAAATTTCCCATCGTAATAATAGCTTCCGGGCGGAAATGCACGCACCTCGTCCACCCAGCCGATCAGGTTCTTTGCCTCACTGGCAAATGCAATCTTTCCGCTCTTGGAATAACCATAAAACAACGGACGAATTCCGATCTGGTCACGGGCTGCGATCAGCTTGCCGCTTTTGTGATCGTACAATACGCAGGCATATTCCGCATCCAGATGGGAAAACATTTCCAGTCCATATTCTTCATATAGCGGAAGCAAAACCTCACAGTCGGAACCGCTCTGGAACTGATAACCGCGCTCTTCCAGCTCCTTTTTGATTTTGCGAAAGCCGTAAATTTCACCATTGCAGATCACCCAGCTGCCGTCCCGTTGAAACGGCTGCATGCCATCCGGGGTCAACCCCATGATCGCAAGTCTTGCAAAGCCGAGATACCCGAATTCGGTCTCAACGACCTGCTGGGCATCCGGTCCTCTCATCTTTGTCTTTAACAGATATCCTTCCATCGTTTCTTTGGTGACATCTTTTCCCGCGTAGCAGAGAATGGAACACATAAGCTTTTCCTCCTTTTCTTTTGCTGCGTTGCAGTTTTTCTTTCGCTTTCCGGGTGCAGATTCCATGCTCGCATGAGAAGCTGCGCACGGAAAGCTGCGAAGGGAACTGTAAGAACGCAAAAACAGCAGCCATTTGTCCTATTGGAGATAGGACGAATAGCTGCTGCTATATCCGCGGTGCCACCTAACTTGCCGCACTTCCTTGTACGGCCCCTTTTTCGCGTTCCCATGAAACGCTATCCCTGTAACGTGGGACTCCGGCTCGCCTACTTACAGATCCTGTGTTCAGCTTGCAGCTCGGAAGTGTTCTTTCCTACAGATATCCGCGCAGGACTCCCACCGCCGCCTGCTCTCTGTGCCGTCTGTCTGTACTACTTTTCTTCGTCATTGCTTTTTGTTTTTTACAAGATAGCATACCCGTTTCGCTCTGTCAAGAAAATTTTCACGAATGGCACGGGTGAACTGTAACAGAGCTTAAACTCTGCCTCTTACTCTTCTGCAAACAGAGGAGTAGACAGATAGCGATCACCGGTATCCGGCAGGATCACAACAATGTTCTTTCCTTCATTTTCGGGACGCTTTGCAAGCTCGATTGCTGCCCATACTGCTGCACCGGAGGAAATGCCTACCAGCACGCCTTCCTGATGACCGATCTTTCTGCCGGTTGCAAACGCATCCTGATTCTCTACGGTAATAATTTCGTCATAAACCCTGGTGTCCAGGACGTCCGGCACGAAGCCTGCGCCGATTCCCTGGATCTTGTGTGCGCCGGCTGTGCCCTTGCTCAAAACCGGAGAGCCTGCAGGCTCTACAGCAACAACCTTTACATCAGCCTTTTTGCTCTTTAAGTACTGGCCTGTACCGGTCACGGTTCCGCCCGTACCAACGCCTGCTACCAGGATATCAACCTTACCATCCAAATCTTCCCAGATCTCAGGACCGGTTGTCTTTTTGTGTACCTCCGGGTTTGCAGGGTTTACAAACTGTCCGGGAATGAAGCTGTTGGGAATTTCCTTTGCCAGCTCGTCTGCCTTTGCGATTGCACCCTTCATGCCCTTTGCACCTTCTGTCAGGACAAGCTCTGCGCCGTATGCCTTCATCAGCTGTCTGCGCTCTACGCTCATGGTTTCCGGCATTACGATAATGATCCGGTAGCCTCTCGCCGCTGCAACAGACGCAAGGCCGATGCCGGTGTTGCCGGAGGTAGGTTCAATAATTACAGAGCCTGCCTTTAATGCGCCCTTTGCCTCTGCATCATCGATCATCGCTTTTGCAATTCTGTCCTTTACAGAGCCTGCAGGATTAAAGTATTCCAGCTTGCCATAGATGTGTGCCTTTAAGCCCTCTGCCTTTTCAATATGTGTCAGCTCCAGCAGGGGAGTTCTGCCGATTAACTGATCTGCGGATGTATAAACGTTGCTCATTTGCTCTTCCTCCTTAAACCTACTTACTTTATATGTTAATGTGATTATATTCTGTCTTTTCGGATCTGTCAACCCTTTTTAAACAATAGAATGCACGCTCTGCGAGCATTCTATTGTCATGAATAAAATATTCCATGGTTTTTCCGGCATCAGCACAGACTTTTCATTGAATAAAAGCACCGCCTCCCGGCAGTTGTTTTTGCGTTATGAATTTCTTCCCCGGCAGGCTGCTTCCAGCTGTGTGAGCGCCTGCAAAAGCGTTTTTTTCGTGCACGCCAGTACGATGCGTTCAAACTGTCCCGACTTTTTGTCAAAGACAGAGCCGCCATCCAGCCAGAGCTTTGCCTGATGTGCAATGAGATTTTCCAACGCTGTGTCCGACAGTCCCAGTCCCGAGCAGTCCAACCATGCAAAGTAAGTGCCTTCCGGTTCGATCAGACGGATCTTAGGCAGTCTTTCTTTTAAGAAGCTGCGCAGGACCTTCAAATTTTCCCGCAAATATGCCTGGCACTGCTCAAGCCACTCGCCGCCATTTTCATAAGCTGCCTGGCACGCGATTAAACCGAGGGCGTTCAACTGGGAATATCCCGCTGCGTTGATCTCGGCTTTGAATCTGTCCCGGACCTCTTTTCCGGGAACCCAGATATTGGAAACCTGCAGCCCCGCCAGATTAAAGGTTTTACTCGGCGCAGTGCAAAGAATCATCTTTTCTTCCAGCTGCGGACATGCCTTTGCAAATATCGTATGCGGATGCTCCGGAAATGCAAAATCACAATGAATCTCGTCTGCCACAACGAACACATGGTAGCGGTCGCAAAGCTCTCCCAGTTTTTGAAGCTCTTCTTTTGTCCAGACTCTGCCGACAGGATTGTGGGGACTGCACAGCAAAAACAGCTTTACATTCTGGGATGCGATCTTTTCTTCCAGATCGTCGAAGTCAATTTCATAATGTCCGTCTGTTAAAAGGAGCGGGCTTTCTACGATCTTTCTATTGTTATCGCGAATCACCTCAAAGAACGGGTAATAAACCGGCGGCTGAATCAGTACACTGTCGCCCTCTTTTGTCAGAGCGCGTACCGCCATCGCAAGGGCGAATACCACACCGGGGGTTTTTACAAGCCATTCAGACTTTGGCTGCCAGTCAAACCGACTGTCAAACCAGCGATACAGTGCGTCAAAATATTCTCCTTTTACCTCGCTATAACCGAAAATCCCATGGGAAACCGCATTCTGCAGTGCATCCAACACAGGCTTCGGCGCCTGAAAATCCATATCCGCCACCCACAATGGCAACACATCTGCGTCACGTCCGCGTTCCACGGCGAAATCATATTTCAGGCTGTTTGTCTTTTTCCGGTCAATTTCCCGATCAAAATTATAGGTTGTCATTTCTAATCTCCCTCTCAACAAAAATCCTGCCCTGCAGGATTCTTATGCCTGCAACGGGTCGCAAACGCGATATTTTTCTGCTCCGCCGCAATGCAGTCCCTACAGCGTGGATTTTTTCTCAGGAAACAAACGCCTGCTCCAGATCCGCAATCAGCTCGTCCACATGCTCCAGTCCAACGGACAGGCGCAGCAGAGTGTCGGTGATGCCGAGCTTTTCTCTCCACTCCTTTGGAACATCCGGATGGGTCTGCTTCATCGGATAGGTGATCAAAGATTCTGTACCCCCAAGGCTCTCCGCAAAGGTGATGACGCGCACCTTTTCCAGCACGCGCTGTGCCGTTTTCACGCTGTCGACGTCGAAGGAAATCATCGCACCCGCACCTCTCGCCTGCTTTGCATTGATCTCATAACCAGGATGCGTTTCCAGTCCAGCATAATATACTTTTCTGACTTTCTTCTGCTCCGTCAGCCAGCGCGCGATGTTGCCCGCATTTTCCTGCTGCCGCTCCATGCGCACCGCCAGTGTCTTGATGCCGCGCATTACCAGCCAGCTGTCGAAGGGGGACAAACAGCCGCCGGTCGTCTTTGCAATCAGGCGGATTTTTGCTGCGAGCTCTTCCTTTGCAGAGCAGACAAAACCGGCGATCGTGTCGTTATGTCCGCACAGGAACTTGCTCGCGCTGTGAATGACGATATCTGCACCGAGCGCAATCGGGTTCTGCAAATATGGAGATAAAAAGGTATTGTCTGTGATCATCAGAAGGTTGTGTTCTTTTGCAAGCTCTGCGCATGCCGAAAGGTCAGTGATCTCCATCATCGGGTTGCTGGGCGTCTCGATATAAAGTGCCTTTGTTTCCGGACGCAGCACCCGTTTGATCTCATCCAAATCACCGGTATTGACAAAATCAACCATCAGTCCGTTCTTTTTGCCGATGGTATTGACCAGACGGGTTACACCGCCGTAAAGGTCTTCAGAACAGATCACATGGTCGCCGGGTGCAAACAGATCAAATACTGCTGTCACCGCCGCCATGCCGGAAGAAAATGCCGTCGTGTCATAAGCGCCCTCCAGCGCGGTAAGGATTTCCTCCAGATGCTGTCTGGTCGGATTTTTCTCTCTCGTGTAGTCAAAGCCGGTCGAATGTCCCAGACCGATATGTCCGAACGTCGCCGTCTGATAGATTGGAAAGCTCACCGCCTTTGTCGGCTCGTCCCAGGAAAAATCCAGATTTCCGTGAATACACTTTGTTTCTATATGATTGCTCATTTTTCTGCTCTCCTTTGCAGTTATTTTTCGGATATTTTCTATCATTCTAATTGGATGCTTCCTATTTGTCAACACTAACATAGTTGGTAGATATGTTTATAGTCAGTTCCACAGTGGCCTTCTCCCGGACGTTCCCCCGCGCCATTCGCAATACAATAGAATGCACGCTCCGTGAACATTCTATTGTCATGAATCGCGCCCTTCTCGCCGCGCGGCAACACGGACGTTCCCCCGCGCCATTCGCAAAATCGCGCCTGCGGCGCTTTCCGCAGTGGCTGCGCCACCGCTTCTTTTGCTCATGAAGTGGCGCTTCCTCCGTGACTTCATGTGCACAGATTCTCATGCGAGCATGGAATCTGTACCCACGAAGTCACGGGGGAACTGGTAAACAAAATAAAATTTATTCTTGACCGCCCCTTTTCCCAATGCTATAATGCATCAGATGAACAAAGGCGTTCATGAGTGAAACACTTTCCTATTTAGAAAAGTGTTTGATTCATGGACGCCTTTCAGTATTTGTACAGCAAACACGAGAGAATGAGCGAGGTGTACTTATGGAACAAACTGTGTACTTACAGCTGGAGGACGGGACCTGTCTGACCGGAAAACATTTCGGCGCTCCTTTGAAAGAGGACGTCATCGCGGAAGTCGTTTTTACGACGGCTATGACCGGATATACAGAAACACTGACCGACCCCAGTTATTACGGACAGATGGTCGTTCAGACATTTCCCCTGATCGGCAACTACGGCGTCAATCCAAAAGACTTTGAAAGCAAAGGAATTCACATGAGCGCATACATCACCAGAGAATGGTGCCCATGTCCTTCCAATTTCAGATGTCAGATGGATCTTGACGCTTTTTTAAAGCAGCAAAATATCCCTGGCATCTATGATCTGGATACCCGCTACCTGACCAAGCTCATCCGCGAGCGCGGCGTCATGAACGGACGGCTCACATCCCTCCGCCCGGACTCTGCAGCTGTTGAAGACTTAAAGAGCTGGGCAATCACGGACGCGGTAGCACACGTTACCTGCAGGGAGCCTTACCAGATTCCGTCCCCGCTTCCCCGCCATCACGTCGTTTTATGGGACTTCGGTGCAAAACAGAATATCATCCGAAAGCTGCACGCATTAAACTGCGACCTGACCATCGTTCCCGCTTCCACGACAGCAGCACGCATCCTCTCCTATTCGCCGGACGGTATCATGTTGAGCAACGGTCCCGGCAACCCGAAGGATAACCCGGCTATCATTTCCGAGCTGTCTCACCTCTGCAAATCCGGCATACCGATTTTTGGCATCTGCCTGGGGCATCAGCTTCTCGCCCTTGCAAACGGTGCGGACACTGAAAAATTAAAATACGGACACCGCGGTGCAAACCAGCCGGTGAAGGATCTGCTCACCGGCAGGGATTATATCACCAGTCAGAATCACGGCTATGCCGTCAAAAACGATTCCCTCCCGGATAATGCAGTACTTCGTTTTATCAACCTAAACGACGGAACCTGTGAGGGCGTTTCTTATCAGGATTTTCCCGGCTTCTCAGTACAGTTCCATCCGGAAGCCTGCGGCGGTCCTCATGACTCCGAGTTTTTGTTCCGCGAATTTGTCGCACTGATGGAAAGGAGGGCATAAAGCATGCCGTTAAATCCCAATCTGAAAAAAGTAATGGTAATCGGCTCCGGTCCCATCGTCATCGGTCAGGCTGCCGAATTTGACTATGCAGGTACCCAGGCGTGCCGCGCTTTAAAAGAGGAAGGTCTGGAGGTTGTGTTAGTTAATTCTAACCCTGCAACAATCATGACAGATGCCGCCATGGCAGATCATGTCTACGTGGAGCCTCTGACTCTGGATTTTCTAAAAAAAATCATCAAAAAAGAACACCCGGACAGCATTCTTTCCACCCTCGGCGGTCAGACCGGCCTGACGCTTTCGATGCAGCTGGCAAAGGAAGGCTTTCTGGCACAGGAGGGCGTTACACTTCTTGGCGCAAACCCGGAAACCATTGCCAAAGCCGAAGACCGTCAGGTTTTTAAAAGCACCATGGAAGCGATCCGGGAGCCTATCATCCCCTCTGTCGTTACGACGACGCTTGAGGGTGCTCTCTCCTTCGCGCACTCTGCAGGCTATCCGGTTATCGTGCGCCCCGCCTTTACCCTCGGCGGCACCGGCGGCGGCATCGCTGTTGACGAAGCACAGCTGCGCCAAATTGCTTCCGCAGGGCTCCGTCTTTCCCCGATCACGCAGATTCTGGTGGAAAAATGTATCTCCGGCTGGAAAGAGATCGAATTTGAGGTCATGCGCGACGGCGATGGAAACGTCATCACGATCTGCTCTATGGAAAATCTTGATCCGGTGGGTGTCCACACCGGCGACTCCATCGTTATCGCCCCTGCGGTCACCCTAGCGGATAAAGAATACCAGATGCTTCGAAGTGCTGCACTCCACATCATCGAAGCTATGGGCATTGAGGGCGGCTGCAACGTACAGTTTGCTCTAAATCCCGAGAGCTTCGAGTACGCTGTTATTGAGGTAAACCCCAGGGTTTCCCGTTCCTCCGCCCTCGCCAGCAAGGCGACCGGCTATCCGATCGCCAGAGTCGCTGCCAAAATCGCCATCGGCTACCGGATGGACGAAATCAAAAACGAAATCACCGGCAAGACGAAAGCATGCTTCGAACCGGCATTGGACTATGTTGTCGTTAAATTTCCGAAATGGCCCTTTGACAAATTTGTGTATGCGACAAGAAAGCTCGGAACCCAGATGAAAGCCACCGGTGAAGTCATGGCCATTGGCAGAAACTTCGAGCAGGCGCTGATGAAAGCCGTTCGCGGAGCAGAAATCTCCCATGACTGCCTGGCAGACGTGCATATGCGCGCACTCGACGACGAAGCCCTAACCGCCAAAATCCTGGCGCAGGACGACGAACGCATCTTCGCTGTTTACGAAGCGCTCTTCCGCGGTTTTTCCATCGAAAAAATCCATCAGCTGACTTTGATCGACGAATGGTTTTTAGCAAAGCTTTTGCATCTGTGCGACCTCGAAAAACGGCTGAAGACAGAGCCGCTCACGCATGATTTTCTGCGGGAATTAAAGAGAAACGGTTTTCCGGATAAAACGATTGCACGCCTGTCCGGCAACTCTACTTTCCCCCACCTTCCGTATTCCTATAAGATGGTCGATACCTGCGGCGCGGAGTTTGCGGCAGAAACCCCCTACTTCTACTCCACCACTGACGAGGAGGACGAGGCTTCCGCTTTTATCGCGGAACACAGCTCCAAAAAGCCTGTCGTCATCGTCTTTGGCTCCGGTCCGATCCGGATCGGTCAGGGAATCGAATTCGACTACGCCTCCGTTCACTGTGTCTGGGCATTAAAGAATGCCGGGTATGAGGTTGTTATCGTCAATAACAACCCCGAAACCGTTTCCACCGATTTCAATACAGCAGACCGCCTGTACTTTGAACCCCTGACTCCGGAAGATGTCGGAGACATCATCCGTGTGGAAAATCCGGTCGGTGCCGTTGTTGCCTTCGGCGGACAGACCGCAATTCGCTTGACCAAATGGCTTTCAGAAAACAATGTTCCGATTCTGGGCACACCTGCAGACAGTATTGACGCTGCCGAAGACCGAGGTCGGTTTGAAGCTCTCTTAAAACAGCTCCATATCAAGCAACCCGTCGGAGATACCGTCCACACTGCAGAGGAAGCGATCGAAACAGCGAACCGTCTCGGCTATCCGGTTCTGCTGCGCCCCAGTTATGTCCTTGGCGGTCAGAACATGATTATCGCCTTTTCCGATGCGGACGTAAAAGAATATATGGATATTATTCTTTCCCATATGGAAGGGAACCTCGTCCTGATCGATAAATATATGATGGGCACGGAGCTTGAAGTCGACGCAATCTGCGATGGCGAGGATGTCCTGCTGCCCGGCATTATGGAGCACATCGACCGTGCAGGCATCCACTCCGGCGACTCCATCGCAGTTTACCCTGCCTGGAATTTAAGCCCCGCCAAAACCGCAAAGCTCGTGGACTACTCCACCCGCCTTGCCCTCGCCTTAAACACGAAGGGCTTGATCAACATCCAGTACGTCATCTGCCAGGATCAGGTTTATGTCATTGAGGTAAACCCCCGTTCCTCCAGAACCGTGCCTTATCTGAGTAAAGTCACCGGCATCCCGATGGTCGATATCGCCACTCGCGTCATGCTCGGGGAAAAATTAAAGGATATGCCTTACGGCACCGGTCTTGCCCCGGTTTCCTCCTACACCGCGATCAAAGTGCCTGTCTTCTCCTTTGAAAAGCTGTCTGGACTGGACACGCAGCTCGGACCTGAAATGAAATCTACCGGTGAAGTGCTCGGCATCGCACCCACCATGCGGGAAGCGCTCTACAAAGGATTGGTCGGCGCAGGCTACCAGCTGACCGACAAGGGCGGCATCTTCATCACCGTGCGCGACACCGATAAGGATGAAATCCCTGATATTGCACAGCGGTTTGCTGATCTTGGCTTCCACCTGTATGCAACCGCAGGTACGGCAGCTGTACTGCGTGACCATGGTATGTCGGTTACCCTTGTCCATAAGATCAGCGAATCAGAACACAACACCATCGCACTTCTGGAAAGCGGAAAGGTCAATTACATCATTTCGACCTCCAAAAAGGGGCGTACCCCTGCCCGGGACAGCGTAAAGGTTCGCCGCAAATCTGTGGAGCTTGGCATTCCCTGCCTGACCAGCCTGGATACGGCAGTTGCCCTGGCGGATATCTTAAAGAGCGGCTTTACGCCGGATACGGCAGAGCTGGTCGATATCTGCACGCTGCAAAAGTAAAGGGAGCGTTTTTATCGTATGGAAACGAAGTTTCCTATACGATGAAAAAAGCTCGGAGCACAGCATCTATTCCTTTGCTGTGCTCCGGGCTTTTCTTTTCAATCTTTTCTACATCCGCGATGGCTCTCCGCCGTCACTCTTCCATCTGTTCCTTATGATATTGCAGCGTATACAGCTGGTAATATCGTCCATGCTTTGCAAGCAGCTCCTGATGCGTGCCCTGCTCCAGGATCTTTCCGTGGGATAGCACAATGATGTTGTCCGCATGCTGAATCGTGGAAAGTCTGTGGGCTACCATCAGCATCGTGCCGACGCTGCGCATTTTTTCCAGGGAATCCTGAATCAAAAGCTCCGTCTCGGTGTCAATATTCGCAGTCGCCTCATCCAGGATCATAACACTTGGTTTGTGGATGATGGTTCGCGCAAAGCTCAGCAGCTGACGCTGTCCGGCAGAGAAGTTATTTCCTCGCTCCCGCACCTCCTCATCCAGACCATGCTCCAGCTTGTCAATAAAATGATCGGCATTCACATACTGGCAGACGCGACGGATTTCCTCATCCGAAATGCCCTCTTCCCGCAGAACGATGTTGCTGCGGATCGTGCCGGAGAACAGAAATACATCCTGCAGCATCTGACCAAAATGCCTGCGCAGGGAAGCGATCTTGATCTTGCGAATGTCGATACCGTCGATCAAAATCTCGCCCTTCTGGAACTCGTAGTTGCGGCAGATCAGGGACAAGATTGTGCTCTTTCCGGAACCGGTCGATCCGACAAACGCCACCGTTTCTCGCGGATTTACGTGGAAAGACACACCCTGCAGCACCCATTCCCCGGGAATATAGGAAAACCACACATTGCGAAACTCGATTTCGCCGTGCACCTCTTCCAGCTCTATGGCATCGGGCGCATCTACCAGCTTCGGCTCCAGATCCATGATCGAAAACACCTTTTCCGCAGATGCCAAAGCCGACTGCAGCCAGTTAAACTGCTCCGCCAGGTTCTGGATCGGGGTGAAAAATTTCGAAATATACATATAAAAGGTAACGATCGTTCCGCCTGTGATCGTCTGTCCTAAAAACGCCACGCCGTTTAAATGTCCCATGCCGCCCAGATAAAACAGGCACAGGATGGAACAGATGTAAAGCATATACACCAACGGACGAAATACACTGAACACGAAAATCTGACTCAGGTTTGCCTTTGCCTGCGTCTGGCTTTTCTCACGAAATTCCGCCATCTTTTCCTCTTCGCGTCCGAAAATCTGCGTAACCTTGATGCCGGAAAGGTTTTCCGAAAGATAAGTATTGATATCCGTCGTCGCATCCTTTACCCTGCGGTATGCCCGACGGGAAAACTTCCGGAAGATCACTGTAAAGATCACGATAAACGGCACAAAGCACAGCACCATCAGCGTCAGCTCATAGTTTAAGCAGATCATTGCAACTAATATGCCTACAATAACAAAGGCATTCTTTGTCAGGCTGACCAGCAGGTTCGTAAACATCATCGAAATCGCGTTGGTATCGTTGGTCACACGGGTCACCAGCTTGCCCACCGGAATCTCATTGAGCTGCTCATGGGAAAGAGATTCGATATGGGTAAACAGATCCTCACGCAGATCGGACACAATCCGCTGTCCAACCCGCTGCAAAATCACCGCCTGCAGATAGGTACTTCCCATTGAAAACAGCAGCACCACCACATAACCGCCTACCCGGGCATACAGGGCAGGCAGAACAAAATCACCTGCAACCAGCTCTTCGATATTACCGATGATCAGCGGCGAAATAATGTCATAGGCGATTGAAAACATCATCAGGAACAATACCAGTACAAACTGCTTCCAGTACGGCTTTGCATAAGCTACCAGACGGTGCATAATTTCGCCGTCCTTCATCGTGCGTTCAAATCCCATCTGGGACTTTTTGTCCTTTACCAGCACATAAGCGGCGATCAGAAGCGCCGTGATCGTACCGATGACCGCGCCGGTCAAAAGCAACGGATTTACTTCAATCATGGCTGGCACCTCCTTCGCACTTTTCTACAGACTCCGACGCATGCTCCGGGACATCAACGGAATCCGCTATGTCAGACGTCCCTACCGCATCGGACGAATCTGCCGTTTCGTCCTCCAGACGCTGTAAATCTACCATCCGCCGATATTCGGGACAGCTGTGATACAGCGCATCATGCGTACCGACCGCTTCTACTCTGCCATCCTCCAGAAATACGATCTTATCCATCCCCTCCACTGTCGAGATGCGATGTGCGATCAACAGGGTGGTCTTGCCTGCACGGGTGGTCTTTAAGTTATCGAGAATAATTTTTTCAGTACGGGTATCCACTGCAGAAACCGAATCATCCAAAATCAGAATCGGCGCATTTTTTAACAGCGCACGAGCAATGGAAATCCGCTGCTTCTGACCGCCGGAAACAGTCACACCCCGTTCTCCCAGGATGGTTTCATAGCCCTCTTTAAAGTCCACGATATTATCCCGCACGTCCGCCAGCGACGCCGCACCGTTGATCTGATCGAAAGTTGCATCGTCCACGCCAAAGCCGATATTGTGTGCAATGGTATCTGAAAACAGGAAATTATCCTGGGGCACATAGGCACAGGCATTGCGTACGGAATGAATGGACACGCTGTTCACATCCTTTCCGTCCACAAACAGCGTTCCGTCCGGCACGTTATAGGTACGAAGCAGCAGATCTACTACCGTAGTCTTACCCGCGCCGGTTTTGCCTACAATACCGACACTTTCACCGGCAGCTACCTGAAAGCTGACGTCCTGCAGTACATTATAATCGCCGTCCGGATAGCGGAACGTCAAATGCCGGAATTCAATACTGCCTTTTGGATTTTCAAGATTTCCTACACCATCCCGGTCCGTCACATCTACAGGGGCATCCATCAGCTCCGTAATACGATTCAGGGAAGCCTTACCACGGGAAGTCTTTTCAATCAGCATCGAAATCGCCATGATCGGCCAGACGATGGATTCAAAGTAGCCGATGTATTCCACCAGCTGTCCGGCGTTAAATTTTCCACCAAACACCAGCCAGCCGCCATAGCCTAAAATGACACAGATGACAGATTCCACAAACAGCGTCACCAGCACCTCCAGCAGGGTTGCGATCTTTGTATAGGTAACGTTGATCTCTTCATTTTCACGGTTTAGCTTACGGAATGCTGTCAGCTCCTTAAATTCCTTGACAAATGCCTTGATCACCGCGATGCCGGAAAAGTTCTCCTGTGCAAAATCCGAAAGATCAGAGAAAGCCTTCTGCCGTTCCTCCCAGCGTTTTGTCATCGTCGTACCCATAATAGTGCCGATGCCAAACATGATCGCCGCAGGAATCAGGGCCAGCAGCGTAAGCTTGAAATCCATCCGCCACATTTTGTACAGCGCCAGCAGACCAAGCACCAGAGCGTCGAAAAACATCAGAATGCCGTCGCCGAAGCACTCCTGAATCGTATCCAGGTCATTTGTATACAGGCTCATCAGGCTTCCTACCTTGTTGACCTGATAATACTGCTGCGACAAACGACGGCTGTGATCAAACATTCGCTCCCGCAGATCTGCCTGTACACACACTGCGGAACCGAAAAAGCATACCCGCCATAAAAAGCGCCCGATCACCATCATCAAAACAATCCAGATCATGGGCAGACAGATATTCTGAAACAGTACCTCCCTGGTAAAGGTCAGCGTCTGACCATCCACCACCACTTTTCCTAAGTTCACACCATTAATGACCAGACGATACAGCTCCGGAATCATCAGCTGGGCAATATCGACGATCAAAAGTGAGAGCAGTCCAAGCAGCAGCGCCGGTGCATTTTTCAGATAGTAACGATTGATATACTTGCCGAAAATCACGACTTTCCCCTCCTTTTTCTTTTGTTTTCCCCTATAATATTTTTCCAAAAAGTAAAATAGTCGTACTTTTTAGTATAAAGGATGTAAGAGGGGAAGTCAACGCAATGGGAGAAAAAGAGACTGCCGGATCCGCCTTTTGCGGAAGAAACGGCAGTCTCCTGATATGAAATTTTACAGCGGATCCCTTGAGGTTTTTGCATCACCAAAAAAGAACATAAAATCCTGCAGCTCTGTTCGCATCATCCGGTCATTTTTCAAAAGTCTCTTCGCCTCTGCAAGCTGCAGCGTTCTGTCATAGGCAATGCTTTTGAGCTGTATTTTTCCATCCAAGATCACCGCGTAGTGCGCAGTCTTGTCGGGATCATCTGGTCTTCTGTAGGAAATGCTTCCCGGATTTATCCATTCCATCCCCTCCCCAAGGGTATGAATGCATTGTCTGTGGGTATGCCCAAAAATCAACCGTCGCTTTCCGTCACACTCTGCTCCATAGCTGGCATTCCAATACTGATCAAAGGCATAGCGGCTTTCGACCGTCCCGTAGCCATTGTCGTATTGATGCGCGATTCCATATTTCCATCCATCTGCCTCAAAATATGCCTTTTCCGGGAGCTGCTTCATCCAATCGATATCTTTTTCACTCAGTCTTTCACAGTTATAATGCACCCATTTGTATTTTCCATCCGCCACATTTGTCCATTCTCCGCTCTCGTAAATATTTATGACATGGCGGTCATGGTTTCCATATACGAGGACTGTATTTTCCAACTGGCGAAACCGCTCCAGGACCTCCCGAGGTGAGATCCCGTAGTCCGTAAAATCCCCTGCGCAGCATAACAGATCATAGTCTGCTTCCTCCCGCAAAATTGTATCCAACGCCCGAATATTTGCATGAATGTCTGAAATTACAAGTACTTTCATAAATAAAATCCTTTCGTTTGCCATAGGCTCCTCCCACTACCTTTAGGTGGTGGGAGGAGCCTTGTAAATCTTTAATCGTTAACCCTG
>ENA-OROZ01000505-OROZ01000505.1-human-gut-metagenome-genome-assembly--contig:-NODE-505-length-44788-cov-15.284644_pt1 | contig 44788 bp, 58 predicted proteins | sample MGYA00242138_ERZ509066 | MGnify/ENA primary metagenome ERZ509066 (study PRJEB26280, sample SAMEA2338691) | human gut metagenome | biome: human gut; feature: human-associated habitat; material: faeces... | reverse complement strand
TCATTCCGAACCCGGACAATTTGCCGGAAATAGACCATATCGACGGCAACCGAGCCAATAACCATGCGACTAATTTACGTTGGAGTACCCGTAAACAAAATTCCAATAATCCAATAACTCGAAAACGGGTTGCATTGTCTAAAACGGGACAACTAAACCCAAATTACAAAGAAGTATGAGAACCAAAAAGAGGCAACCCGATTACGGGGCAATTTCCCGGTCGTCAATCAAAAAAGACTTTCAGAGGGTACAAAGATACCCCGCTGAGGAAAAACGCCCGCAAATCGAAGAATTGCCAAAAATAAACGCCGAACGTCGTATTATCCATATATCCGAGGTTAGCGGGTACGCCAAGTTTGCCCGGTACATTGTCGGTAAATTGGTACGACTAAAAGAAAAAGCGAACATTGGCGGCAATTCGTGGTATTGCGAGTTTGTGCATGACGACGACCGTAAAGCCTTAAACATGGCGGCGGGTTGGTCTGATAATAAGAAATTGTATTTGTTGGATGGTGTTAAATTCAAAACATGAAAAAGAGTTGTAACAATTGCATCCGTTGGGGGACAATGGATTGTCCGAATAGTTTTTATTGTTATTCCACGGAAAACAAACCATATTTTCTACCTAAAACAAAACGTTGTAAATTTAGGGCGTTAATCAGTTCAATAAAAAATAAATTACGATTATGAGTGTAAACAAAGTTACTTTATTAGGACATACCGGGAAAGCCCCGGATTTTAAGGAGTTCGACAACGGCGGTTGTGTTGCGACCTTTTCGTTGGCAACCACGAAACGAGGTTATGTTACAAAGGACGGGCGGCAAATCCCGGAGCGTACCGAGTGGCACAACATTGTATTGCAAAATGGGTTAGCAAAGGTTGCTAATCAGTACGTCAAAAAGGGCGATAAACTTTATATTGAGGGGGAATTAAGAACCCGGAGTTATGACGATGCGCAAGGCGTGAAAAGATATATTACCGAGATTGTCGCAACCGATATGGAAATGTTGACGCCCAAAGGAACCGGAGCCGGAACGCAAGCCCCGCCGCCGCCCGTGCCGGATGCACCCGCCCCCAACGAAACCGACGGTTTACCGTTTTAATCTGTTTGAGTATGGGAGCGATAAACGGACGGGTTATTTACAGCCCAAAGGGAAAAGCCGGGGAATATGCCGAGAACGCCGCCAACTTTTACGTTGGTTGTTCCAACGGATGTACGTATTGTTATTTGCGCAAAGGGCGGGGCGCAAAAGTGTTGGGAGGCAATACCCCGGAATTGAAAAAGGCATTACGAGAATATCCATACGCATTGGATATATTTACGAATGAGTTGTTGAAGCATAAGGACGAATTGAAACAAACGGGGTTGTTCTTTTCATTCACGACCGACCCGTTATTGCCGGAAACGCAAAGGTTGACCCGTCAAGCAATCGGCGTTTGTCAACGCCACGGCGTCCCGGTAAAGGTATTGAGTAAATGCGCCGAGGGTATCAATATTTTAATCGACTTTGCCGAGGCGTCCGAGGGTTGGGACAAATCCCGTATTGCCATTGGTTCCACGTTGACCGGATGCGACGAATTGGAACCCAAAGCAAGCCCAAACCGGATGCGGATAAACGCATTGGCACGGGCAAAACGCCACGGGTTCCCGACCTTTGCAAGCGTTGAACCAATCCCCGTGGGAATGTTTGACCGGGCGTTTTCTGTAATTGCTTTGTCGTACCCCTTTGTTGACTTGTTTAAGATAGGGTTGCAAAGCGGTTGCAGATATACCAAGCGGGAAACATTGATGTTTTACAATGATGTTTTCGGTTATTGGGAGGCGCACCCGGACAAAACGCCCCGGATATATTGGAAAGATAGTTTTATAAGAGCGTCCGGGATTGAGCGGGAAACATTGCCCGGTTATTGTGTCCCGGCAAATTGGGATTTATTCAATGAAAAGAAGTGAAATAAGGGTTGAAGTTCCCGCCGATTGTCGATTAGTTGGCATAAGGACGGACGGCGATGTTGCCGTTATCATTTACGAGCCAATCCAAAGCGTCCGGCAAATTGGATTTATCAATTACCCGGAACCGAACGACGAAAGCGAAAACGAACCCGATAATAACAAATGATTATGCAGTATAATAACAAAGATTATAAACCGAAATTGCACGACCGTTGGCGTGCATTAACCGTTAAAAACCCGTATGCAACGCAGTTGGTAACGGCGGCGTATGAGGACAACGGGATTGTTTACGGCGAAAAGTGTATTGAGGTACGCAGTAAAAACACGCCGTACCGGGGCGATTTAATGGTTTGTTCGTCCGCCAATCCCGTAATTGCAGGATATGAAAGCGGGGTAACGTTGGGATTGGTTGAATTGTACGATGTTAAGCCCGTCGCCGAGTTTACCCCGGAAGATTGGGAGAATACCCGCATACCGCCCGAAAAACGTAAATCCATTACAAAGGGGTTCGGTTGGCTGATGCGGAACCCCCGCCGGGTTGTTGAGTTTCCAATTAAGGGGCAATTGGGTATCTATAATCTCGTATATACAAAAGGTTGTATTGTCGAATATCCTAAAGTTATGGTATTGGATAAAGAGGCATACAATAAAATAAAAGAAACGTATTAGTTTGTTGTATTATGGTTTAATATTATCTTTGCAAAAAAAAAGATGGAAAATTGGAAGTTTATAAATGCTAATTATGAAGTTTCAGACAAAGGTAATATAAAGTCTGTAAATTATCGGGGAACGGGTAAAAGTGCGATACGAAAGCAATCTATTAGTAAAAACGGATATATGCGGGTAATACTATCAGATAATGGTAAAAACAAAACATATTTCGTTCATAGATTAGTTGCGGCGGCTTTCATTCCTAACCCGGACAATTTGCCGGAAATAGACCATATCGACGGCAACCGAGCCAATAACGATGCGACTAATTTACGTTGGTGTACGAGAAAGCAAAATTTGAATTATCAAAAAGCAATTAATAATAAACGTGAAACCATGAAGAAGGTAAATACATGGTTTAAGAAAACCGGAAAAGATAATCACAATGCAAAACCCGTTTATCAATATGATTTAGAGGGTAATTTTATAAAGAAATGGGATTGCATACATGATGCGCAAAGATGCGGTTTTAATCATGGAAATATTATTAGTTGCTGTAAGGGACGTTTAAAACATTATAAAAAATATATTTGGAGATATGAGTAAAAAACAAGTTGGAATTATCCGCAACAATGGCGACGTACATACGGCGCAAATTGGGTTCCATATCGGACGGGTTGGCGTATCTGTTTACGTCCGGGAATATTGGAAATATAAGAGTTGGTTTATTGTTCCCGGCGTGTCCGTGGATGCGGTCAACGGTTACGACCGTTACGTTGACATTGAGGCAAAAATATTGTTTGTCGGCATTGGCATACGGTTTATATGGATTAAAAGAAAGGTAAAACGATGAAAGCAAAGATTTTATTGTTATCTTTGGCAACGCTTTTGTTGGGGGCGTGTCAAAGCGAGAACGAACCAACGGAAACATTTTATTTACTACAAAAATCCGAGAGCATGGAAGAAAGAAACGAGTTTGTAACGAATACCACGGCGGCAATGATACAGATAAATGCCCCCCGGTATAATTGTGAGATTGTCGAAACCGCATTAGCGGGCGGCGATAGGGTACGAATTTGCGTAAAAGGCGCAAAGGAAGATTTGGACGCATTGTTTGACTATGTAAACGAAGCGGGCAAAGAATGAGAGTAAAGCAACCCGAACCGTTCGACCCAAATAGAGAATACAGCCCCGGCGAACGTTGCGTTTACCGGGGTATGGTATTGATTGCCGAGATATGGACGGCGGCGGATGCACGATTAGCCAACAACAACCCCGCAATATTTACGCAACGTTGCGTTCGCTGCAAAATCAAAAGGGAAGATTGCCCCGGAATAGGTAGGCAATGCGATAAATTCCATAGGAGCGACCGGAAAACGATTTATTGGCGGTTGTTGCTCAAATTGCCAATCTGTTTAATGAGTTGTTCGGAACAAACATTGCGTCCCGTTGCCGGAAAATGGAGGAAGAATTTAACGAGTACAAAACGGCAGTTAAACACGCAATGCCCGAATTTGACGACCCCGGACGAATGAACGCCGTAATTGATGAATTGGCAGACCTTAACGCCGTCGTATTTCATTCCGCCGTAATATTAGGCATATCGCAACGGGATTTGTTGGAAATGGCATACGACAAAGTAAAGGGACGCCAAACCGACCCCAACTATAAACGGACGCACCCACACGAACAAAAGCATTGCGGTAATTGCGACAGCATTACAAGCGAGGACGCCAACGGGAATGGTTATTGTTATACGACCGAAAGCCCGGTTAATTGTGAGAACCCCGGTTGCGAACAATGGCAAAAAAGACATTCCCAATTTATGAACGATAAAAAATAATAGAGCGATGATTAACAGAGAACAATTTATTAACGAGATTGCCGAGGTAGTAAACCGTAATTCAATGGAAAAGGCGTTTAATGATACCCCGGATTTTATTTTAGCCCGCATTGCGGTTGAAGCAATGGAAATGTTCACACGTGCAAGCGCACACCGGGACGATTTCCACGAATTTAGAACGGCGGATTACGCCCGGAAACATAAAGCGATTTGCGAAAGCGAAAAGAAAGCAAAGCCCGTGAACACTTGTAAGGGTTGCCCGCTTATCGACGTTTGCCCCGCCGTTAAAATGGAAAAGCAACCGGAACATAAAAGGGAGTACAAGAAACCGGAGGCGTTCGATGTGCCAAAAGATGTGGAAGCAATGGCGGCGTTCTTTGCTGATATGTTTCCCGGTTCCGAAATACAAATCCAACGGGTCGATTTGAAAAAGAACCCCCGGAACAAACGCCGGGTAAAGAACCAACGAAAGAACCGGAAAGGAGGCAAACAATGAGTTACGAGATAAAGCGCACCGACGCCGAGATTAACGAACAATTGAATAAAGCCGCCGACGGCATAAACGACGGTTCCCAATATCCCGGCATGAGTTACGAGGACGGAATACAAGCGTTTGCCGATTGGTTGTTTGGAGATAGTAACGAAAAACCGTTTGAGGAATGAAACATTGTAATTGTAAAAGTCCATATTGTAAGACGTGCGAGAATAAACGCATTGTTGAAACCGGGGTAAAAATGATAATTGAATTGAACGCCCAAAGCGTCGATTTGATAGAGAAAGCAAAACGCCCCAATTGAGCAAATAACCCCGGAAACAAACGCCGGGGTTTTGCCGTTTATATACATGAGATAACAAAGGTTTGGCAATACCCCGGAAAACCCGTAAATTTGCCCCGTGGTTAAAAGATAACCATTAAGACGATAAAAGTATTGAGTTAATAACAAAAGCCTCTTAAAATGGAAATTCCCCGCAAATAACTTGTAAAGGGTAAACACGTTTTAAGGAGGGACGGGATAAGAAAAGACATAGAGAGCCGGAAAGGAACCAAAGGGGAAAAGGGACAAAGGAACCGAGGAACCAAAAGGACGGAAAAGCAAAAAGGCGCAAAGGTCTATTTTTTACCCCGTTTGAACATTAAAAGAGGTTGAAAAATGGAAAAATTGAAAACGGGTAATAAGAACCGGAAACCCGCCGGATATAACAAGCGTACCGAGGAACAACGGGCGTATGATATTGCGTATTGTTCCAATCTGTTTTTACGTGGTTATACTTATCGGGAAATAACCGAGGCATTGAACCGGGATTTGTCCGACCGGGGCGTTGGTTACACAATTACGCTTTCAATGGTTTATTACGACTTACAACAAACCCTTATCGAATGGAAGCGGGAACGGTTGGATAATATCGACGATTACGTTACACAGGAATTGCGCAAATTGGATGCAATGGAGGTGCAAGCATGGGAGGCGTGGGAGGCGTCGAAAACCGGAAAGATGCGCACCAAAGAGAAAACTAACAAGGGGCGACCAATCAAAACCGATGCCGAGGACGGCGACCCGGAATATTACGGGTACAATGAAACCGCAACCGAAACGTCCGCCGGGAACCCCCGGTTTTTAGATTTGCTTTTGAATATCCAACAACGCCGGGCAAAGATGTTAGGGTTTGACGCCCCGGTTAAAATTGAGATACCCGGATATAACGCCACGACCGACGACGACAAACCAAAGTACGACGTTAAAGCAATCCCGGACGATTTATTGTTTGCATTGGCGGACAAATTACAATCCGCCGAATACCAAAAGGCATTAGCCGAGAAAGGAGGGGCGCAATAATGGCAAAGAGAGTAACCGCACCCCGTCCGGGAACCAAGCAACCGGAATGGCAAACCGAGATTTGCGACACGTGCCGTTTTTCGGAATGGATAACGGACGACCATAGACACCGGGATTTAAACGGGAACCCGATTTGTTTACGTTGCCCGCATTATGAATTTTACATTGTCCGAGGTCGTCGGGCGTGTTCTAAATGGGAGAAAGGAGCAAAGCAATGAACAACGAACAATTATTGCAGATGTACGACGCAATCCGGCAACAACCGGATTTGCTTGTTAAAGCCGCCGCCCGTAAACGCCTTATCAACTTTGCCCGGTATATGCAACCGGATTTAGTATTAGAGCCTTTCCACGTCGTTTATTATACGTTGTTGGATATGTTCGCACACGGCAAAATACGAAAGATGATTGTACAACAACCGCCCCAACATGGCAAATCGGAGGGGTCGAGCCGTAAATTACCCGCATTTATGTTGGGGTTAGACCCCGACCGCAAAATATGTATCGGTTCGTATGCGGCGACAATCGCACGGGATTTTAACCGGGACGTTCAACGAATAATCGACACGCCCCGGTATCGTGAATTATTCCCCGGCACGTACTTAAATGGGTCAAACGTCGTAACAATGGCTAATACCTATTTGCGCAATTCCGATGTTATCGAAATGGTAGGGCGTAAGGGGTCGTTGCGTGTCGTCGGTCGTGGCGGTTCGCTGACGTCTAAAACCGTGGACGTTTCGATATTGGACGACGTGTATAAGGATTACGCCGAGGGTAACAGCCCGATAGTACGGGCGGCGGCGTGGAAATGGTACACGACCGTTGTACGCACCCGTTTACACAACGATAGTCAAGAATTGATTGTATTTACCCGTTGGCACGACGACGATTTGATAGGGCGCATTGAAAAGAGCGGCGAAACGATTATTGATGTTAAGTGTTGGGCGGATTTAGAGAACGTAACGCCGGGGGCGTGGGTGCGCATAAATTTTGAGGGATTGAAAACCGGGGAACCGACCGAGATAGACCCACGGGAACCGGGGGCGGCATTATGGGAAAGCCGACACAGTAAGCAAAAGTTGGAAGCGCAAAAAGCATTAGACCCGGTACAATTTCAATGCCTCTATCAAGGCAACCCCGGTTCCGCCGAGGGTCGATTATATCAACCGTTCAAAACATGGGTTGAAAAATCCGATTACGGCACGTACATACGTTCCGGCGCATACATAGATGTTGCCGATGAGGGGGACGACCTTTTGTTTGCCGCCACGTATGACGTTTATAAATCGGACAACATGATTTTCAACGAGAAAACAAAGCGTATGGAACCGTTGTTATTTGCTTTAATTACGGATATGGAAATGACGGACGAAAATACGGACGTTACAACCGTAACCGTTCCGGCAATGATTAACAGGAACGGCACGCAAAAAGTATGGGTTGAGAGTAACAACGGCGGTGCGGGTTACGAAAAGGTTATTAAAAAGAAAATGCGGGCAATGACAGACCCGTTTTATCAAGGCGGCAATAAGGAAAGCCGGATAATTACGGCGTCCGCAATGGTAAACCAAAGTATTATTATGCCGTTCGGTTGGGAAACCCGGTACAAAGCGATTTACGACCATGTTACAACCTTTTTACGCAATTTCGATGCTAATACGCACGACGACCCGGAGGATGGATTAACCGGGATTTACGAAAAAGAGATTGCCGACGGTAATATACAACCATACGCACACGCAAACCGAGGTGTAAAACGACGCAATTAGCATTATTTTTGAGATATGCAAGTTTGTAACCGAAAAAGTTTATAACTTTGTAGGCGAAAACAAAGGGCAAAGGGACAGCCCGGAGATAGTAAATAATAGTTTTAACGTTAAAATTTAGAAAGTATGATTACTTGTAAGTGTCCGGCGGCGGCTGCATTGCCCGATATTCCCGCCGTAAATTGTGCCGAAAGTTTCGGGCAAATTCAAAAGGTAGCGTTTCAGCGTCTAACCAAAGACGATGGAAGCAAAAACAGTTTTACCACGGAAAAGGCAATTACTTTGTTGGCTTCATGGACGCCGTTGTTGACGGCGGCGAATAGTACCAAAATCGTTGTTTCCCCGTATATCCAAGCCCCGACCAACGAAGCCGGAGCCGCCCGAACATTTGGAGGCGGTAACGAAACATTGGGAGGCGTTGAGGAAATTATAGGGCGTGAACCGAACCCGTTCACGGGCGTAATGCGTAAAATCCCCCAATCAGTAATTAAGGCAATGAAAGAATTGCAATGCGAAAGTTGGGCGGACAATTTGGGCGTTTATCTGTTTGACGAAAACGGAAGTATTGAAGCAATACAGGATGAAACGGTAAAGACAACGTATTATCCTATTCCTATCCGTTCGTTGTTCATTGGCGACAAAACGCATGGCGGATTAGAAGCCCCGGACAGCAACGCAATACAATGGGCGTTTTTGCCTAACTATTCCGACAACCTCACAATCATTGCACCGGAATTTAATCCGTTGACGGATTTAAAAGTTGCCGTTGGAGGTTGACGATATGGCGGCGAAAGTACAAAAGGTTGCGTTAATCAATGATACATTGAACGTAACCGAACAATTCGAGATTACGCACGCCGAACGTCTTTTGCGAATGCCTAATAATGGCGGTTGGAGATTGCCGGAAAATTCAGACTTTAAATTTGACAAAGACAATGGGATTGGATATAAGCGAAATAAAAAAGCGGATAACGGAGCCGAAAAAGCGCAACACGATAAATAGGGCTATTTATCATCAACAGCGCATTAATTTTCACGCCCGCACCCGTATTACGTCGTTTGACATTTGCCAACCGATTACGGATTTTATGGCATTTGTTTCTAACCTATTGCCGCATGACAAATTTAAGATGTTCAAAACATTGTTCCGTTACCCCGTTAAAACAAACGAGGTAACGGGCGTTTGTTTTGATAAGTTGAGCCGGATTTTTGACGGTCGTAACCCGGCGTTCAATTATCAGTTCCAAAACCCGGAACAAAGGGACGATTGGGAGTATTACCGCCAAGACGTATTACACGAACCGGAAATTTGGAGTACAAAAGGATGGGAGTTTTTCCAAACCGAAATAAATAGCGTTCTTATTGTCGATATGCCGAGCGAACAAAACCCCGCCGACAAATACCCGCAACCGTATTTCTATTGGTTGCCTATTGCATCCGTGATTGATTACAGAGCCAACCCGACGACGGGGGTAATGGATTATATCATATTTAGGCAAGACGGGGAACGTATCGCAGTAATTGACGACGAACGTTATAGAGTTTTCAGAGAGGACAAAAACCACAATATCGGCGAATTGCTGATTGATAACCCGCACGACGTCGGTTATTGTCCCGCCCGTTTCTTTTGGAATGAACCGTTGAGTTTATCGGAACCCGACGTTAAGCAATCCCCGCTAACCAAGCAATTGGAGGCGTTGGATTGGTTTTTGTTTTATCATATCAGTAAACGACATTTAGATTTATACGGAGCATATCCGATATATTCCGGTTACGAACAATCATGCGATTTCAGTAACGGCGAAAATGGCGATTATTGCGACGGTGGGTTTTTGAAAGACAAACAAGGGTTTTACAGATTGGACGCCGCCGGGCTTTTGATGCGTTGCCCCAAATGCGGGGATAGTCGTATTAACGGCGTCGGTTCGTTCGTTGAAATACCAATACCGGACGGGGATAAACAACCCGATTTGCGTAACCCGGTGCAAATGCTAACCGTTGACCGTGGGAGTTTGGATTATAACGTTGAGGAAGAAAACCGCCTAAAGAATGACATTATTACGTCGGTTGTTGGAACCAACGAGGAAATAACCACACGGGACGCATTGAACGAGCAACAAATACAGGCGAATTTTGAGAGCCAAAGCACGGTATTAAACCGGGTAAAAAAGGGATTTGAGGCGGCGCAACAATTCGTCGATGAAACCGTTTGCCGTTTGAGGTATGGCGGTTTGTTCGTTTCTGCAAAAGTCAATTACGGCACGGAGTTTTATTTATCCAACGCAACGGAGTTACGGGAACGTTACAAGGTAGCAAAGGAAAGCGGCGCAAGCGAGGCGGAATTAGACGCACTACAAAACCAAATTATCGAAACGGAATACCGGAACAATCCAACCCAATTGCAACGTATGTTGACGTTGGCGGAATTGGAACCGTACCGACATTTGACCCGTAACGAGGTATTGGATTTGTACGACAAACAGATTATCAGCGAAAACGATATGCGTATAAAGTTGAATTTTGCTAACTTTGTACGCAGATTTGAACGTGAATATTTGAACGTGTTAGAGTTTGGGTATAATATGCCGTTCAACTCTAAGATAAATTTTATAACAAGTAAATTTAACGATTATGCGAGTGAAAGTAAGCGAGGGCAAAACTAAAGACGTTGCGATTATCGACGTTACGCCCGAAAACTACATTGTCCCGGACAATGAGAAACATTTGTATCATTGCGTTATCGAAATTAAGAAATTCGACAGCGAAACGGGCAAACGGTTATCAATTCCCCGTATTCAGAAGTTCGGCAAAAAGGGTTATGAAAATAGCATTGCCGACAATCTGAAAAAACAGGGTTACACGATTACCGTATTGCACGACCCCAACGAGTACATGAAAGCGAAAGCCGAGGCGGACGAAAAGGCAAAGGCAGAGAAAGCCAAAGCCGCCGAGGAAAAAGCCAAAGCCGCCGAGGAAAAAGCCAAAGCCGATGCCAAAGCAAAAGCCGAGGCGGACGCCAAAGCCCGTGCCGAGGAAAAGGCAGCATTGAAAGCCGAGATTTTGGCAGAATTGAAAGCGGCGGGCGTTATCCCGGCGACAACTGCAAAGGAACCCAAAGCCGATGCCAAAGCAAAAGCCGAGGCGGACGCCAAAGCCGAGGGCAAAAAGTAACCGAATATTAATTTAATGATCAAAGGGAAAGATTATGGCATTAACGATTGATGTTTTAAAGGCAAATGCGGCATTAGCCGGATTAACCGACGAACAATTGACAGCGATAACCACGTTATCAGTCAACGACGAAAATAGCGTAATAGCAAAGAAAACCGGGGAAATTTACGGCGGTTTGGATGCGGACATTTTAGCCGTTTCCGGTATCGCAAAGAACGGAACCGAAAAAACGTTTGATTACGCCAAACGAGTATTAACCGAGTTCAAAACCAAAGTTGAGGGCGCAAACGGTCTGCAATCACAGATTGACAGCCTAACCAAAGAAAAGGCACGTTTGGAAAAAGCCATTGCCGACGGTGCAACGGATGCGGAAACCGCAAAGGCATTGAAGCAAGCAAAGGCAGATTTGCAAAGCGTTACAACCCAATACAACGACCTCAAAAGCAAATACGATGAAGCCGAAAAAAAACACACAAACGAGGTGTTCGGCATTCGTGTTGAAACGGCATTGCAGACAGCAACCGCCGGATTGAAGTTTAAGGCAGGGTTGCCGGAAAGCGCAACAAAGGTTTTGTTAGACCAAGCGATTGCAAAGATTAAGGGCATGAACCCCGAATTTATCGACGACGGAAAGGGCGGCAAAATGTTAGCGTTTAAGGACGAAAACGGCGCAATCATGCGCAACCCGAACAATCAGTTGAACCCGTACACCCCCGGCGACCTTTTGACCCGTGAATTGGAAACAATGGGTATTTTGGATAAGGGACGCAAAGCGGCGGGCGGTGGTACAGGCGCACCAAGTGGAGGCGGTGCGGGCGGTAATATTACCGTTGACATATCCGGCGCAAAAACGAGGGTTGAGGCATACGACGCAATTACGGCGACGTTGGAACAACAAGGGTTAAAAGTCGGAACGGCTGAATTTGACGCCGGAATGCAACAAGCATGGAAAGACAACAATATTTCCGCATTACCGGAAAAGTAAAAGACAACACGGGTAAAGGGTAAACCCGCATTTATAAACAATTTAATTTTTTAAACAATGAGTTTAATTGCAACAAGAGTACAGAATTGGCGGATAGAGAACCCGGAGTTAGACCGTAATATGTTCCGCCCGTGTGAGTACGGCGCATTGGATTTCTTTATTGAGCAAACCAACGCCCCCAACTCAATCATTAGTCCCAATTTGAGGGATAGAGCATTAGTAAGTATCGGTAACACGGTACAGGTTCCCGTTATCAATTATGACGAAAACGTACAGGTTAGCAACGTGCGTTCGTGCGTTATTGCTGATAACGAAAATACGTCCGCATTGGTAACGCTTGTTTGGGCGACGTATGCAATTGGTTTTACAATGGTTCCGGCGGCATACTCAAACAATGAGATTTCGTACAACCATGACTTTATGCGCAAAATGGAGAAAACAACCCGTGCGTTGGCGGACGCTTTGGATGAAGGAGCCGTTGCCGCATTGGAGGCGAACAAAACGCGGGTGTTCAAAACATTGCTCAATTACACGCAGACCGGGAACGTTGTACAAGTGCCAACCCAAATGGCAACCGAGATTTTGGGCGACATTAACCCAATCATGCGAGCGAATTGTTACCCGGAATATATCCACCTTATCGCAAATGCGGGGGTTGATAGCCTAATTCGTAAGTTGGCGCAACATGGCGTTTACAACGACGTTAATAAGCGCATGGAATACGATAACAAAGTATTGCATTATACCAACAACGTAACCGACGAAGCGGGCAAAATGGGAACAATGTTTGCCGTTGCTGATGGAAACGTTGGTATTTTAACCCGTGTTGACCGTGAAGCGTACCGCCGTACCCGTGCGAATTTCCACGAATGGGACATTGTACGATTGCCGTACATTGATTTGCCCGTTGGTTCGCATTATTATACCGCCGTGGGCGACCAATCGGCGATTATGGGCGACGCAACCGCCGATTTGACGTGTGCCGTTAAGGAGTATTTCGGATTTAGCGTTGATGTTGCCTACATGGTAGCATATAACAGCAACCCGGACACCGTGGCAAATCCAATTATCAAAGCCGAGATTGCAGCACGCAACCCGAACGAACCGTTAGGAATGCCCGTATATGTAACCAACGCCGGGGAATTTCCCGCCGGGGGTGCAGGCGCATAAGCCGGAAAACGGAACGATTATTTAACCGAGGGGACGGGGTGGTTATCCCCGCCCCCTTTTTAAATTTACGAAGTATGTACCGGATTAAAGAGATACAAGATAAATTATTAAACGTCGTTGGTTGGGAGCAATCATATAATCCCGCCGAGGCAATCGCCGAACGGTTGACAGAAACCGAAAGCGGGTTATATTTTCAAGGGGCGCACCCGCTTGTAACGTTGGATAATATGGCGGCAATCGTCCCGGACAATTGGGGCTTTCAATACCCGGTTTGGAACGATACAAAGGAATGGAAAGCCGAAACCGTGGTACAATACGCCAACGATGCGGCGGGCAAACCTTTGTATTGGGTCGCTTTGGTTGATAACGTCGCCGAGGTTCCCGCCGAGGGTTCGACCTTTTGGGAGAAATACAACATATTGTCCGACTATTTAGAGCGTTTGACCCGCAACGGAATTTCCACGGCGGTACAAACGTTTACCCAAATAAAGGGGTTGGATAAGGAAACAAAGAACCTATTGGAGCGTCGCACGTTCTTTGATGGTGCGGGACGTATCAGAGCAACCCAACCGAATAATCATAAGTTGGTAGGATTTGAGATTATCCCGGTGCGGGCGATGGGAGTAACCGCACAAATACACCGTGTCGGCTTGCAAATGACGGGCGGAACCGGGGTTGTGAAATTGTATCTTTTCCATAGTTCGCAGATTGACCCGATAAAAACGTTTGATTTGAATTTTACGTTGACAAATGGCGGCTTTCAATGGTTTACATTGGAAGATTGTTTTTTGCCGTATATCAGCGACGCAAACAACGCCGGGGGTGCGTGGTTCCTTTGCTACAATCAAGACGATTTGCCCGCCGGAATGCAAGCAATTAACGTGTCGAAAGATTGGAGCCGGGAACCGTGCGGAACGTGTACCGGGTACGGCAATATTGAGGCATGGCGGCAATTGACAAAGTATTTGCAGATTTCCCCGTTTATGTACAACGCCCCGGAAACATTCGCCGAATACCCGGAGTTGTGGGATATAGCCTATACGATGTACACTAATACGCTGAATTACGGGTTGAATTGTGAAATAACGGTGGGTTGCGACCTAACCGATTTTATCGTTGAACAACGGGCGATATTCCAAACGGTAATACAACGCCAAGTTGCGGCAATCGCTTTGCGCACGTTGGCAATGAACCCCAACGTAAGGGTAAACCGTAACCAATCCAACGCCTCTAAAATGGAAATTTTGTATGAATTGGACGGGAATGTTGAGGGACGCCCCGGCGGTTTGGGTTATGACCTTAAAAAAGCGTTTGAGGCTTTGCGATTAGATACGCAAGGAATTGACCGTATTTGTTTGAGTTGCAACAACCGGGGCGTTAAGTACCGGACAACGTAATTGCATTATGGCGGGGTTACAATCAATAATTGATTTGCGCAACCGGGTTAATACATTTAACGACGGGTTGACGTCCGGGTTGATTATACGGGACATAATCGACGACGGAATGACAACGGCGTTTATCATTGATGCCAACGCCGAGGAACAATTATTTGAACAAGGTATTAACCGATTGGGCGTTGACATAATGGATTATCGACCTTATACCCCGCTAACAATAGCCATTAAGGAGGAAAAGGGACAACCGACGAACCGGGTAACGTTACGGGATGAGGGCGATTTTGAGAGTAGTTTTTATTTGGAAGTCGGCGACAAACAATTTGAAATTAAGGCGTCGGATTTCAAGACGGAAGATTTGATAAAAAAGTACGGGCGGCAAATATTGGGATTGACGAACGAAAACATTGCTAAACTGATTTGGCAATACGTTTACCCGGATTTGCTAACCAAAGCAAAAAAAACGATATACGGAAATGGATAGAGTACCGATTATAAAGAACCCGGAATTATTCGACCGGGTTATTGCAAATATTCAAAAGGGATTGGCGGACGGGTTGCCGTGGCTTAACTATTCCTTTGGACGTTCGGAACGGTTGGTTAAGTCCATACAGGGGAAACGATATTATACGCCCAATATTTACGTCGGCGGCAACGAATATATGTTGATTGCCCCGGATAGTAATATAGGGAATTTTTCGTTTTTCGTGTTGGACGACCCGCAACAAATTGATTGGTTCCCCGGCGAACAAAACAAATATACAACGCCGTTTTCGGTTATCTTTTGGTTTGATATGCGCACGATAACCAACGACCCCAACAACCGGAATACGGAGGCGGTCAAACAACAAATCATGCGGGTATTGAATGGCGGTATTTGGTTGCGTTCCGGTTCCATGACAATAAACAGAGTGTACGCAAAGGCGGAAAACATATTTGCCGGGTTCACTTTGGACGAAATAGATAACCAATTTTTAATGCACCCGTTCGCCGGGTTCCGGTTTGCCGGGGAATTGGGAATTGATGAAACGTGTTTAACTGATTAAAAACAAAGTGTATGCAAGCATTTTTATTTTATACGGTCGTGGTTGCTTTGGTTGCTGCATTCGGTTTGACCTTGTTACGCAAATGGCAGGTTATCGAATGGGTACAAGTCCACGGCAACGAGTTTTTCGCAAAGATGTTTAATTGCGATTTCTGTTTGTCCTTTTGGGCGGGGGTTGCTTTGGCAATCCTTTTGGCGTTTATAACCGGGAACCCGACGTTGTTGTTGGTTCCCTTTTGTTCCACAATGATAACCCGTTTTTTGCTATGAAAACCGTTAAGATAGGAGAACGCACCGTTGAGATATACGACGCTATCGACGAATTGCCGATGTTGCGATTTCATAAGTACAACAAAATGTTGTTAGTTGATGCCGGGATTGGTTCCGATTTGCAGGATTTCGACACGCATATTGAAAAGGCAATAAGATACGCCCGGAGTAAAACCCCCGAATTGGCGGCAATCGAATTGGATAATATGCGGCAAAACGTGTATTTCATTCAAACCGGAATAAGCCCAAAGCATTTGGCGTTTGCCGTCTTGGTTAAATCAATCGACGGGGAACCGTACAACGATTTATCCGACGATGGATTGCAAAAGGTCGTCGATATGTTCGGCGATGTTCCCGTTAAAGAGTTGACCGCCCAAATGGAAGCGGTCAAAAAAAAAATAGATGAAGAATTGCAAATGTATTTCCCCCGGTTGTTCGACGATGCGACGGTTAAAGAGTATTACGACGAATTGCGCAACCGCACAATGTTAATGTTGGATGCGATTATAAACGGCGATACAGAGGACAAACGGGCGGAAATTGATAAAATAACGACGATGTTGTTGTTATATAATCGCCCGGTTGTTTTTAGCGGTTCCGATAACATGGAAATTCAGTACGATAAACAATTTGAAAATATGTGTTTAACCATATCGCAACATTTGCACGTACCGGAACCAAAGAAATACACCGTATTGGAGTATTACAACGCATTTGAGCGGATAAAGGAGTTGTTGAAACCAACCAAAAATAAAAACGGCGTCAAATAAGGCGATTTGCGGCGTTGTTTTTCTTTGGTTGATTAACTACATGGAAAAGAAAAGATAATTTAATACGGGGCAAATTGCCCGCAAATAACGTTAAGTATGGCAGATAATAACAACCCTATAAAATATAGCGACCTTGTAAGCCCGGACGATTCGATTACAAAGTTGATTAATCAGTTAGACCAACTTTCCGACGCCTATATGAACACTCTAAAAAATATAAAGAGTGAGGCGATAACGGTTAAGGCTGCATTGGAGGGCGTAAGCGGGGCGACCGAAAACGGACGTAAAACAATCCGGGGGGCGTCCGCCGATACCGACAAATTGACACGGGCGGCAAAGGATTTGGCGTTTGCGGAAAGCGAGAACGCAAAACGGTTGGCGGAATTGAAGCAAGCGCAAAAAGAGGCGAACGAATTAAACAAGTTGACAACCCGGTTGAACCAATCCGCCGAGGGTTCATATAATCGTTTGTCCGCTCAATACTCAATCAATAAAATATACCTCAATAATATGACGGTTGAGGAAAGGGAGGCGACCGAGGAGGGGCGCAAATTGGTTGCCGAAACAAAAGCGATTTACGAGGAAATGAAACGGTTGCAGGAAGCGACCGGGAAAACGTCGTTAAACGTGGGTAACTATTCCGATGCCGCCAAAGGTTTGACGACCCAAATAGAGAACCAAACGAAACAATTAGCATTGTTACGATTGGAGGGCAAACAAGGAACCGCCGAATATCAGCAATTGAGCAAAGAAACCGCAATATTACGGGATGCGGTCAAGGATGCAACCGCCGAGATTACCCGCATGGCGTCCGATACGTCCAATTTGGATGCGGTATTGAGTTTTGCGGCGGGTGCGTCCGGTGGGTTCGCTGCATTTACCGGGGCAATGGAATTGTTCGGGGCGGAAAGTGAGGACGTGCAAGAAGCGCAAAAGAAGTTACAGGCGGCAATAGCCATTACAACCGGGGTGCAAGCCATACAAAACGCAGTACAAAAACAATCCGCAATTATGTTGGGTATTTCCCGGCTACAAATGGCGGCATTGAGCAAAGCGCAAGTTTATAACCGCCTTGTTACCATGCAGGGAACAAAGGCAACATTGGCGGCTACAATTGCGCAAAAGGCTTTCAATCTGATTGCCGCCGCAAATCCGTATGTTCTTTTGGCGTTGGCATTGGTTACGGTTGTGGGGGCTTTAGTTCTGTTTGCATCTAATACCGATAAATCGGCAAAGAACCAACAAAAACTTAACGAGGCGCAAAAGGCGTGGTTGGATTATTTGGAAACCGAGGCAACCGAAATGAACCGGGTTAGCAACGAACGTGTCGCCCAATTGAACCGGGAATTAAACATTGCTAAAGCCCGTAACGCTTCATTGTCTGAAACCCGAAAGATTGAGGACGAAATATTAGCCGAGCGCACAAAGGCGCATAATAAAAGCGTTGGTTTTTACGGTCAAGAATTAAACGATTTGGAGGCAAACCGGGCAAAGTTGAAGCAATTAAACGATATGTTATTGCAGTTGAATAACGCTAAAGCCCGTGGGGATAAGAAAGTTTATATTGATGTTGATTTAGACGGTAAAATTGATAAAGTCAAGGTTGATGAAGCAATTGAAGCCGTACAGGGTCAAATAGATAATACCGGGCGGGCGGTTGACATTGCCGTTAATCTAAAAACCGAGGGGGCGGATTTGGACGCCGAAAGGAAAATACAAGCCGCCCAAAGAGCAAACGAAAACCGGAACGCCGCCAAAGCGGAAACGGATATATTGCGCAAAGCCGAGGACGCCCGGATTGCCTTAATTAAAAATTCATTCGACCAACAACGGGCGCAACGTCAAGCCGCCAATGCCCGTGCGATTGCTGACATACAATTGCAGTTGAGGACGGAAACCAATTTAACGGTTAAGGCACGTAAAGCGTTGAACGACCAAATTGTTTTATTACGGGAACAATTGGCGGTTGATATGGTAGATATTGCCAATAACCAACGGGCGGCGGAATTATCCGCACAACGAGCAACACAGGACGCCCAAATTGCATTAATGGCAGAGGGGGCGGAAAAGCAACGGGAACAATTGCGGGTTGAGTATGAAAGGCAAATACAGGACATTAACACCCGGTTAGAAACCGAGCGGGGATTAACTGAAACACAAGTTGCCGAATTGCTTAATCAACAATTACTTTTGCAACAACAATACGCAAAGAGTTTGGGCGAATTGAACGACCAAATTACAATAGACCAAATGCAAGCCGCCGCCGACCGGACGCAATTACAATTAGACGCCGCCCGTGAGGGTTCGCAGGAGGAAATAAATTTGCGTATTCAGTTGTTACAGCAACAACGGGCAATCGAATTGGCACAAAATAGGCAATTAGCCGAGGACGTGCGCCAATCCGAGGCGGATATTAACGCCAAATATGATGCCGAAGTATTGAAGCAAACGACCGAGTTAAACCAACAACGGGCGTTAATGCTATTCGACCAAACACAAGCGTTGGAGGCGTCCGAGTTTGATTTAATCCGCAATTCCGAGGAACGCAAAACCCGGTTCCGGTTAGCGCAAGAAAAGGCACGGTTGCAAAAGATTTTAGAGTTGAACAAAGCCGCCGGGGTTAAAATGACGGATACCGAGGTTAAGACAATTGAAAATACCATTGCGAAAATCGACCAAGAAATAGAGAAAAGCAAAGGCGACGAACGGGGTAACGACATATACGGATTGTTCGGGCTGAATTTGGACGACGACCAAAAGGAGGCAATAAGTACGTCCGTTTCCTTTGCTATTGAGCAATTAAATAGTTTTTTGGATGCAAAGGTACAAGCCGCCGACGCCGCCGTTTCCGCCGCCGACAAAGAGGTTGACGCAAGCCAACGCCGATTAGATGCGGAATTAGAGGCACGGGCGAACGGTTACGCCAATAATGTTGCAATGGCACAAAAGGAGTTAGACCAAGCCAAAAAGAACCAAGAAAAAGCCCTAAAGGAGCAACAAAAGGCGCAAAAGGCACAACAAGCAATCCAAACAATCCAACAAATCGGAAACCTTGTAACGGCGTCCGCTTTGATTTGGTCGCAATTAGGGTTCCCGTTTGCAATCCCGGCTATTGCGATAATGTGGGGTTCCTTTGCAGCGTCGAAAATCAAAGCCGCCCAATTATCCAAGTCCGCCAACGCCGGGGGTTCGGAAAGTTACGGCGATGGTACGGTTGAAATGTTGGCGGGCGGTTCCCACCAATCCGGCGACGATGTGGATTTAGGAACCAAGCCGGACGGAACCCGGAGGCGTGCCGAGGGCGGGGAATTTTTCGCCGTTATCAACAAACGTAATTCCCGGAGGTTCCGCCGAATAATCCCCGACGTAATTAATAGTTTGAACCGGGGAACATTCGCCCAAAAATACCTTAATGCCTACAATACCGACGGCGTTAATGTAACGGTTCAACAAAACAACGCCCCGGATTTGCGGGATTTGAAAGACGATGTTAGAGAGATTAAGGAACAGAACCGCCGCCGTCGTTATACCGATGGCAACGGCAATGTTATTGAGGTTTACAAGAATTTGACACGTAAAATAAAAAATTAATATGAACCCGATTTATAGACATTCATTTGTAAATGCGCTATTAGCAAATGGCGCATTTGCATCAACAACGGGAATGATTGACGGGAATAATGATAACTATTTTTATACTCGTAATTTTATCCCGATTAATAATGTATATCCCCGAAAAATATATCAAAGTTTTAGTTCCTATTCGGGGGGCGTATTTTATGATAGTAATAAAAAATATATTGGAGGTTGGGGGAGCAATCCGCCGGGAACAATAACGGAATTTGATATACCCAATAATGCCGCCTATATTCGTTTTAATATTTTAAAAAGTCAATATATTAACGGGACGGCATGGTTGAGATTGGGAACGTTGGACGCCCCGAACGTCTTACAAGGTCAAACCGTGCATCCGATTTATAAGGACGATTTGGCAAAGGAGTACGAATTAGAAACCAACCAACGGTTTTATCGTGCCAAATTATCCGGCAAAATTACCTTTGTCCGGGATGATTACGACTATATAAACCGTCAATCGTTCGACAATGAATTTTTGTATTGCATTGAAAAGAGCGACGACGGCGGGCGTACATGGTTCCAATACTTTCAAGGCAAGTTTATGAAAACCGATTGCACGTTTACCGATTACGATAAAAAGGTTGTTGTACAACCGGACGCAATCGACGATTATAACGACGTGTTGGCAGGGTTGGAAAAGGAATACAATTTGATAACATTAGCCCCGTCAATCCAACGTATAACCATAAACAAACGCCCGCTTATTCAAATATATGTTCCGGGCGATAGTGTTGTTTCGTGTTTTTTGGGCGGTACGAATTGGGAACAAGACGCAAACGCCACGACCGACCAAAACGCACTAATACAAACCTATCATTTTGCTTTGTGCAATATATTGAAAGAAATACAAATTACGTCCAACGGTTCCCCGGCGGTAATATCCGGGCTTTATACCGGACGAATGGCAACGGGTGCAAGTGCGGACGCATTCGAGGGGAAATTATACCCGGAATTGAATGTTAATTATTATATCTATATTTCACAACAACGAATTGACGGCGTGCCGTTTGGGGTTGCATTGGTTGAGATACGCCGACGTTCGGACGACGTGGCAATGTTCCGTTATCAAAAGGTTACAACGTCCCCGTTTGATACGTTGGAGTTTGATTTAACCGCCGTCGAGGGTTCCGGGGCAACCGGAACAATGCACGCCGATATGAAAAGTTATAATATATACGCCCGGTATTTGTGCGACGTGGAGAAAATCGACGACCTTAATACATATCCATTGCCCGCCGATGATATAGTTGATAATAACCGTAATTATAGGCGTGCGATTGGTTACGCAATCGACGTGGCGTTTATTTCAAACAACTTTTCAGATACCCCGACCGAGTGGGGATTAGCGAACAACGGAAAGTATTTTGCGCCGCCTTATTCCATATACGGACAAACGTTTTATCCAATCGCCCGGTCAACGTGGCGTTATGCGTCGTTGTGGTTTGGGTTTTATTTGATGGATTGGATATTAGAGGAAAAAGCACGAAAAGCATATACTTTGCGGGATGCGTTCCCGGTTGCGTCTTGTATATCCGTTTTGCTCAATCAGATTGCACCGGGTATAACACACGCAGCCACGGCGGAATACAGTCAATTTTTATACAGCGGTAACAACCCAATATCCGGGTTGAATTTCCGTTTGCTTGTATCACAGAAAACCAATATTATAAACGGGGAATATCAGCAACCCGCACAAAAAGCCCCGACGACCTTACAACAATTTACCAATATGTTACGGGATTGTTTTAAATGTTATTGGTTCATTGAGGACGGTAAATTTAAAATCGAACATATCCAATATTTCCGCAATGGCGGTTCCTATTCCGGCGGGGCTATATTAAGCCACGATTTGACAAAGGAATTGAATTTGCGCAACGGGAAACCGTGGGCGTTCAACACGTCGGAATATTCGTTTGATAAGGTCGATTTGCCGGAACGTTACCAATTTGAATGGATGGACGATGTTACGGCGGCTTTTGAGGGATTGCCGATACAAGTAATTAGCAAGTATGTAACGCCCGGAAAGGTTGAGGAAATTAATATATCAAATTTCACGTCCGATATTGATATGATGTTGTTAAACCCCGGCAACATGAGTTCCGACGGGTTCGCCTTGTTTGCCGCCGTTCCGCCAACGTCCGGGTCGCAATGGATATTGCCATTTACCCGCCAAACAATAAACGGCGTCGAATACTTTTTGCAAAACGGATATTTGGCGTTTATCAATCTGCAATCCCCGTATTGGATGTATGATTTACCCGCCCGTCGTGTATCAATAAACGGTTCCGAGGTTTACGCATACGGTATTGAGAGAAAGAAGAAACAAACGTTTAGTTTTCCGACAAATGACGACCCAAACCCGATGCAACTAATAAAAACGTATATCGGTAACGGTCAAGTTGATAAATTAAGCGTAAATTTGTGTAGTCGTTCAATTAAAACAACTTTGAAGTATGACACCGAATAACAATTTGTCGGTATTGCCGTTTTATGAAAGTCCGCAATACCAAGATTATAAAAAATCGTATGCGTATGGCGATGTTTACCCGTTATTTACGCCTATAAATAAATTATTGCCGTTTCAAATCATACGTCCGACCCGTACCAATTCGATTGCATGGGTGCGGATTTACGATTATAAATTTACCCGTATATTGGCAGATATAACAACGATGATGAAAGAAACCGGATTGCAGATTGTCCGGTTTGCTAATTACGGTTATGATGTTATTGTTTATCCGGGATTGTTGCCGTTATCTTTGGATTTACCGGAGGGGCGATATATGATTGCTATTAGCGACGGCGCACAAACGTTTTATTCGGACGTATTTACATGGATTTCCGGGGGAATGGATGGTTATTTGTGCGTTGAATGGAGCGACGCCGCCAATATGGAGGTTGACGGCGGACAAATCGTTTACGAGGGCGTCCAATTCAAAAACCGGGTTTACGTGTGTGCCGAGTTGGGAAAGCCGGAATACAAATTTGAGGAAGAGGGCGAAGAACGGGACGGGTATTTTTTCCCGGAAAAACAAATATCGGAAAAAACGTTTCGGTTTATCTTTTTAGCCCCCGAATACCTTTGCGACGTAATGCGGTTAATCCGCATGAGTGATTTTGTTACGGTGTATAGTCAAGGTAGGAAATACGATTGCGATACGTTTTTGATTACCCCTAAATGGCAAACGCAGGGCAATTTGGCGTCGGTTGAATGTGAATTTGAATGCGCAACGGTTGTTAAGAAAATCGGACGGGGCGTTATTCCAACAACCGGGGGCGATTACAATAAAGACTTTAATAATGATTTTAATAACAATGATGTAATTTAATTTTTTATCAGTATGGGAAATTACGAAGAATTGAAAGCCGCCGTTTCGTCCGTTATTAAGACGAACGGGAACCAAGAAATTACGGGGCAAGTGCTACAAAACACGTTGACAACGTTAATTAGTCAAGTTGGGGCAAATGCGACGTTCGCCGGGATTGCCACGCCGGACACCGCACCGGGAACGCCCGACCAAAACGTTTTTTACATTGCCGGGAAAAGTGGGACATACGTTAATTTTGATAATATAGTTATTCCAGAGGGAAAAGTTGCTATATTATCAAATAAAAATGGGTATTGGGTACGACAATATACAGATATTGCAGCGCAAAACCAAGTTACGAAATTATATTTGAAACAATTGATAAAAGAAATGTATGTTCCAAATATAGATTTTTCCGAATTAAAAATAATTACGGTAAATTTAGCATATCAAACGGGCGGTATTTGGTATAATGCGATATATTTTAGACGTGCAGACAATTCATTAATACGTGTTATTATTGAAGAACGATATAATACAAAAGAGGAAGCTATTTCATCGTGGAATATTGGTATTAAAACTTTCCCTTATGGTTATATGTTCATAGGAGAAGAAATAACCGACACAATTACAGAAGAAATAACAGATTATTATGATGTTACGAATATATCATATTCTCCAATTTTGCAATTTCATATCAATAGTAGATTTGTTTATTTGGGTATTGCTAATAAAAACACAATTCCGGATAGAAGTAAAGAAAATGTTTATTATATTGCTATTACTCCGGGCGAATATCCTAATTTTAATCTTACAATTGCCAATAATGAAATTGCAAATTTCAAATATGCGGGAGGCAATTGGATAAAGGAAACAATAACGTATTTTAGTGGCATATCTAATAATCCAATTTTTAATTTATTTGTTCGGGAATTATATCTAACTAATACGTCTATTGTAAATTGCATTTTGCGCCTTAATTATCAAACAGGTGGGAAATACTATAATAATCTATATGGTTATAATTCAAGCGGAAATGTAACTGTATTATGGGAAGAATCATTTGATACGTTGGAAGAATCAAATAACGCAATATATGGATTACACGAATTGCGTAATTCAATGGGATATATTTTATTAAACAATGGAAATTCTACTACATATAACCATATAGAGGTGACAACGTTTAATTATGATATATCAGATATGAATAATAGTCCCGTAATTAAATCCAATATTATTGTTGAGGGCGTAACAACTGATGGAAGATATAATAAATACATCAAAGAACTATATGTGCCAAATATAGATATTAATAATATTACTACTATAACATTGAATATTGCCCGTTATGTTGGTGGGCTATATTATAATTCATTATATGTACGTCGTGCGGATGGAGGTACAACGGTCGTATATGATGAAAATTTCACTACCCTTAAAGAAGCTATTAGTAATTGTATGGGCATAAAAGGTAGTTCCAATGGATATGCCTTAATAAACGGGCATGGAGATAGTAAATTAGTTAATGAACCAACATTAGCTTTTAACAATCCCTTAACTTTAGATTTTTGCCCTAATATTAATTTATATTTGAATCTAAAAACAAATATATTATTTGGGAAAAAAATTATTTGGGACGGGGATTCAATCGCAGCCGACAATGAATGGAATAGTACGGGTTGGCGCACACGTATTCAGATACCTAATAATATGGTTGGCGTAAATTATTCCCGTGGTGGTTCTACATTTACATCGAATTTAGATGGATTAGATGTAATATATAATATGTCAATGAGAATTGATACTATAATATCAGAACAAAATGATTGTGATTATTTTGTGTTTGATGGAGGTACTAATGACGCTGATAGGATAGGGCGTATTGTTGCATATAATGCAGACCAAACGGATTATGTATTGATTGATAGGGCTAATTATCCGGCAAAATTTGGGAGTTGGAATAATAAAGATTTTAGCGGCAATTATGATATAAACACATATTGCGGTGCGATAGAATCATATATTTATAAAATCCTTAATAAATATAAGGGTAAAAAGATAGGGTTTATTATTGTGCCAAAAATGGGTACAACATCATTGACATTTTTTAATAGATTAGAATATTTTAAAGAAGCCATAAGAATTTGCCAAAAATGGGGTATTCCGTATATTGATTTATGGCGTGAAAGTTGGATGAATCCAAATTTGCCTAATCAATGGAATAACCAATTAGATAAAAATGGTAATGTTGATGCAGGAAATTTCTATTTAGACGGTCAACATCCCGCACCAAATGGATATGATTATATTTCAAAGTTAATAAATAATTGGATTAACAACTTATAAATTCAAGCCGGGGAGCAATCCCCGGCATAACAATTTGATGATATGGACAAATTTTTTACGTGGGAACAATGGCGTATGATATTTGCAGCGTCGTTAAGCCCGGTTTTAGCCTATTTAACCCCAACGGCGGGATTTATGTACGCATTGATTATAATGTTTGCTTTCAATATTTGGGCGGGTATGCGGGCGGATGGGGTAAGCGTAAGGCATTGCAAAAACTTTCGTTTCAGTAAGTTTAAAAACGCATTGGCGGAATTGCTTTTGTATGTTACCATTATACACGTTATTTATTCGGTAATGCTGCAATGTGGCGATAATGAAGCCGCCAAAGTAGTAATTAAATCGCTTACTTATGTTTTTATGTATGTGTATTTGCAAAACGCATTCCGCAACCTTATTAAAGCATATCCCACAAAGGTTGCGTTGCGTATTATTTACCACGTTATCCGGTTGGAGTTTACACGGGTATTGCCGGGATATTGGCAACCGATAATTGAGAGATACCAACGGGAACACGATAGCGATATTATTAACGATAAAGAAAAGGAGGGCGAACAATGAATCAAACAGAGATTTTAAAGTATTTGGAGGGGCAAAAAACGACCCGGACGATTACGGATTTGATTGTACATTGCACCGCAACCAAGCCGGGCGCAAAAGTCAACGTTGATGTTATCGACGGTTGGCACAAAGAACGGGGATTTAAGAAGCAACCCCAAAGCGGGCGAATTTGCGGTTATCATTTTGTTGTATTGCCGGACGGGACGATTGAAACCGGGCGTTATCTTTCCGAGATTGGGGCGCACGTTTCCGGGCAAAATTCCCGTTCTATTGGTATTTGTTACGTTGGCGGATTGGATGCCAACGGCAAAGCCGCCGACACACGCACCCCGGAACAAAAGGAGGCGTTAATATGGTTATTATCCCGATTAGTTGTTATGTTCCCGGACGCAACGATTAAGGGACACCGGGATTATTCCCCGGATTTGAACGGCGACGGTATAATTGAACCGTGGGAGTTTATAAAAGAATGCCCGTGTTTTAATGCGGCAATTGAATATAGTAACATTTAATTTTGTACCATTATGACAAAGAAAGACAAAAAGGAGTATTTGGAACAATTGGTTGCCAATCAAGGGAACCAAGCGGGAATTAGTATTGCCCCGTTGTTATCCGCTATTATTGCAGATTGCGAGGACGTTTTTACGGTTACGGTTGAGGACAACCAAGAAAATACGAAAAACGTAACGAACCCACAGGCGGAAATAGACGCATTTATTGACGCCGTAAACGCCGACCCGTTGCACAACATACCAAAAGTATATATTTCGGGCGTCGTAATTTCCTTTGCACAATTGGAGATTAACGAGGACGAAATAAATAGTACGGTTGAAATGGCGGGCGGACATTATGTTTTAACATTGAGCAAAACGCCCAATAGTTCGTTAATCATATACACGGCAAACACATGAAAAAATATCTAATATTGGCGGCAATCATTATGGCGGTTGCCGTCGCCTTTTGGGTACAACAAAGCCGTATTAAGAGTTTGACCGCCGAACGGGATAAATACCGGAGCAATACCGAAACGTTATTGCAGGACGTCCGAACCTATCAAACAAAGGATAGTTTGAACGCCGCAAAGGTTGGGAATTTGGAGTTGAAATTATTCGAATACAAAAAATACCGGGCGGACGATGCGGCGTTAATCAAATCGTTGCAGACAAAGAACCGGGATTTGCAAAGGGTTACGACGGCACAAATGGAAACGATAAACGAATTACGGGCGAACGTCCGGGATAGTATTGTATATTTGCCCGGCGACACGGTTACGACCGTATTACGTTGTATTGAGTATTCCGACAAATGGGTTGACTTTGACGGATGTATTATAAATAATACGTTTTCGGGCAAAATTATAACACGGGATAGCCTTTTAATAACGGAAAGTGTGCAATATAAGCGTTGGTTAGGTTTTTTATGGAAAACAAAACGGATAAAAAACCGTGAATTTGATATTGTTTCAAAAAATCCAAATTCAAAAATTACCGGGTTTGAAGTTATAACCATAGAAAAATAACTATATTTGCGGCAAACGGGGATAGTTCGGAGTAGCTACCGGATGAAAAAAGATGCAACCACTTTTCCCCGTTTCCCTTTTTTTTGGTTGCTTACTTAAATGGTTGTATAATGGAAATTTGGAAAGATGTACCCGGATATATAGGGTTGTATAAAGTGAGTAATTACGGGCGTGTAAAATCCGTTAAGAAACAATTAGTTTTGAAAATATGTGGTTCCGGGAATAGATATAAAACCGTTGCTTTATGTAATGGGATGCGCAAAACGTTTCGATTACATAGATTAGTTGCGGCGGCTTTCATTCCGAACCCGGACAACAAACCATGTATCGACCATATCGACGGCGACCGAGCCAATAACCATGCGGACAATTTGCGTTGGGTTACATATATGGAAAATAACAACAATCCTATTACTAAAAAACGATTGAGTGAAAACAACGCTAAAAATATGCAAGGTAAAAAGGGTGCATTGCATCCAAATTCAAAACCTGTTAGAATGATGAAAAACGGGGTTTGTCTTAAAATATACCAATCTATACATTTAGCCAAAAAGGACGGGTTTAACGATACACTAATAATCCGATGTTGTAAAGGGCGTATGAAAAAACATAAGGGCTATAATTGGGAATACGTATAATAGATATAGCAAGGGGTTGTAATAAGGCGTTGCAATCCCTTTTTCTATTGAGCCATTTTTAGCCCGTTTCCGGGCGTTTTGTTTCAAAGTGGATAATTTACCCGTCCCGCTTGCAAAAGTTGCTTAAATCGAAAATTCTAAGAAAATAACTCTTTTGGAACCAAAAACGAAACTTTTTGCAGTTTAAGCCAAAAATAAAAGATAAAACCTTTGGTAATTAAAATAAAGGTTGTATATTTGCATCATCAAACAAGAACGACCGGGCGTTTTCCCGGAAAATAGAGAGCGAAACAATATGAATACTCAAAGCATTTATAACGGATTAGATTACACAACAAAAGAGATTAACCGCAATTTCAAAATCAAGGTAAACGGAATTGTAAACGGCAAAAAGGTTAATGTATTGGTTGGCGTGTCCGGTTTAATAAAGATTGTCGGCGACATTAAGTTAGTCAATCGCTTATTAAAACGTGCTTTCAATTGTTACGGAGACAAAGAGGTTTGCAAATTGCGCCGAGGCGTTAAAATCACTTTCTATTATCAGTAAACAACGACGGGGCGTTTTCCCCGGAACAATATAAATTTTCAATCAAAGTAATAACCCGCCGGGGGGTTCGTCCCCCGGCACAACTTAAAAAGATATGATTACAAAAGCGGAAATAATGGAACGGGCGGCATTGAAAATTGATTTATCAACATTCCCCGCCGAGGCTTTGGAAAAAATGAACGAAATGTTTAACGGCGATTATGCCGGGGCGATGGCAAAAACGGACGCCGAGATTGAAAAAGGCGTTGATTTATATTTGTCGGCGGTTGGGCGTTCTGTTGAGGTGTGGCACAAAGGTAAAAGCCATACAACAAAAGTTTCCCGGATTGATTACGATGCAAAGGACGATTATTTTGTGTTGGAATTTAGCGACCGGGGAACGTTCCGTTTTCGCAATGGCGGCTTTGCGTCGTTGGGACATTCCGGGGAATTTTACGGGATATTCGACCCCGCCGTTGGAAAATGTGGAATTAAATTTTTGTAAAACCAAGCCGGGGGCGCAATCCCCCGGTATAATCATTTATAGCGATGAATAAAACGAAACGTTACCGATTAAGTCAAGATATGTATAAGATAATCCAAAATGCAAACGGAGGGTTATTTTTGCTTTATACCCGGCACAATCCCGGCGATGTGTTGAACCTATTGTTAGACGGCAACGATATTGGGTTGATGTGCCGAGTTGAGAGCCGACACGACCAATATTATAAGTATTGCAAAGTAATTACGGAGGGCATATAATGAGCCGCAACAGAAAGCGACAACAAGAATTGCAGCCGGGGCGGGTCGATTACGCCCGTACCCGGTTGGAGGCGTTGGGTTATCCGGTTACGGAGGTAAACGCCACGACCTTACAATTTATTTTCCGGGGTTCCCCGGTTACATTATACCCGTATTCCGGTTGGTTTACCGGGCGCACCGTTACCGATGGACGGGGAATTAAGAACCTATTAAAACAAATACCTATGCGATTTGCATTAAGAAAACAAGATAAGATAAAAGCGTATTTTGAGCCAAACGGGGACGAAATTTTGAACCAGATAAAAGAAAGTTTAACCCGGTATTTTTCCGCCGACCGTTCGGAGTTCCCGGAGGGGTTCCGGGATATTGAAAGCGATTATAACCAATTGCCGGGGGAACCGTACCCAACTATTGCAATAAACGATGTCGGAAACGCCAACCGTATGATTGAGTTCTATGTTACCGGGAAACAATACGACGTTTACCATGTAGCATTTAAGGGATTTACAAAGGGATAAAAGAGAACCCCCGACGCAATGAAGTAACGCCGGGGGTTGGTACGCAGTAACCGAGAGCGATGTTTGAGGTTATGCGGTGCAACAAAATTAGTGCTTTTTATCTGTATTACAAGCGTCCAACGTGAACAAATAAAATATTCAAAGGTTTTATTTAATATACCAAAAATAAATCTTATATTTGCAGCAAAATAAAAGATATGGAAGAATGGAAAGAAATAGCAGATTTTGAGGGACTATATTTAATTAGTTCTTTTGGTAGGGTAAAATCAATTATCAATAATAAGATTTTAACCCCTTGTATAGTAAGAGCCAACGGGTTAGTTGTTGGATTAATGAGAAACGGAAAGGTTGAGAAAAGGCAAGTTAGCCGATTAGTTGCGGCGGCTTTCATTCCGAACCCAGGCAACAAACCATGCGTTGACCATATCGACGGAGTACGTTTTCATAATTTCGTTGAGAATTTGCGTTGGTGTTCTATTAATGAAAATAACAATTTTGATATAGCCATAAGAAACAAAACAAAATACGATTTCCCAATTGAGGGAATAGATGAAAACGGGAATGTTTGTATTGAGTTTCAGAATTATAAAGATGCACATAAAAAGGGTTATTATAGGCATTTGATAAAACAAAGCGTTGATACAGGCAAACCATATAAGGGTATAATATACAGAAAGAAATGAAGATAAAAGAGAGCGATTTATTAAAAAAATTGGCGACCGATAGCGGGAAAACAGCCAAACAAGTTTCCGAAATTGTCGTTTCGGAATTACTCAAAAACAAAGTTATTGAGGACGACCCGGACAATTGGGGCGTTTCCGTTTTCGATGCAATAAACGAGGACGTAACCGAGGAACAAACCGCCAATTGTTATGCGGCGATTTCCGAGGCGTTGGGCGTGTATCTGAAACGGGTATATTTCATTGTCCCGGATTTGGATTTAATGGGTAATGAAGATTGCCCGGAGTGCGGCGGCGAAATGGAAGTTACCGACGGGGAATATAAACAGACCGGAGGCGACGGATATTTGACCCCGCCGGAATATACCGCAATTTGGGAGGAAAAAACGTGTACGCATTGCGGACACAAAGAGAGCAACGAACCGAGTTATTAACAATAAAAGACTAAAGAAATGGCAGAAATGACGAAATTAAGAGTAAACGAGGCAATCGCACGGGCGCAAACCGCCGGGATTAAGGTTTATAAAAAAGAGGTTGCCGCCCGTTTATGGGAGGGACGCACCGAAAGCGCACAACAAGTTAATATGACAAACTTATGTAACGGTACGACCAAACAGATACGCCCGGAATGGGTTGTTATCATTTGCGAAATGTGTAATTGTACCCCTAATTATTTGTTTGGTTATGAAGAATAACGGGTTACAATGGTTTGAACGCATGGCGGACGTTATGTTTTCCGATAGGTTCCAAGCGAAAGCGATTATTGCGACATTTGGGACGTTGGGCGTTGTTTGTCTGATTGGCGCATTGTGGAACCCGTGGCAATTGATGTTTGCGGGTATGTGTGCCGTAATGGTATTATGTGGATTTTCAGAATTAAAAAAGAGTAGAAAATGAGAGCGAACAAAAAGAAACCGGAAAACCCGGTACAAAAGACAGTCGAAAATTTGGGAGCCGTTCCCGCCGACCAATTCCCGGAAGTTACCGAGGAACAACAACAAATAATCCCCCCGTTTGAAGCGGTCGAGGTTGAGCAACCAACCGGAATATTTGAGATATTGCCGGGCATGACGGTTGAGGAAATGACGGCAATGTTTTTTGATGAAAAAACGTTGATTGAACCCCCGTATAAGGTTTGGCAATTAAATAGTAAGGGACACCGCTATTATTACCGATATGACGACAACGGGAACCCGGAGTTTTTCCCGTCGGTTACAACGATATTGTCCCAAACGTTACCCAAAGCCCCGCACTTAATACAATGGATTGCCAACAAAGGCATTGAGGAAGCGGAACGATACAAAGGCGAACGGGCGGCGTATGGTACGTTTATGCACGCCGCATTTGAGGAATTATTAATTAACCGGGCTTATGATTTGGACGGGTTAGAAGGCAAACTAAAAGAATATATTGAGGTTTACCGATTGCCGGACGATTTTATATATTATGCCGACGATTTGAAAAAGGACGTATTGGCGTTTGCTCAATTCGTATTAGATTACGACGTGCGCCCGTTGGCGGTTGAAATTGCTTTAGTGCATCCATATTACAAGTATGCCGGAATGATTGATTGCCCGTGTACCATGTTGGCAAAGATAGGCGGCGACGAACGTATTAACGCAATCGTCGATTTTAAGAGCGGACGCAAAGGATTTTACGAGGAAAGCGAGATACAATTAGGGATGTACCGGGATATGTGGAACGTCAATTTTGAGCAATTCCCCGTTACACGTATTTTCAATTTCAGCCCGAAAGATTGGCGCAAACGTCCGTCGTACAATTTGAAAGAACAAACGGATAGCCCCAATATACGGAAAATCCCGTATCTGTTAGAAATTGCAGCCATTGAGGACGAAAAGAAAGATAATACGTTTACGTCGGTTAATGGTATGGTTTTATTGGATAATGCACCCGATTTGACGCAAAACGTAATATCCTTATCGTTGGCGGAATTGATTAAAACGAAAGCCCCAAAGGAGGCGACCCCGGACGAAAACACGGACGCCGCCGAGAAAGTCAAGGCGGATGCACCGGAGCCGGAAAAGGAGCCAAAGAAAACAACCATTGTTAAACGTGCGCCCAAAAAGGCAAAGGAGCCGGAAAAGAAAGCCGCCACGGGCAAAACGACCACAAAGCGGAGTAATACCACGGAAAAGAAAGTAAAGCCCGCAAACGAGCCTAAAAAGCCCAAAAATGAGAGTAGGAAAAAGATGTTGAACGACGACCCCGAAATTTGAGATATGAAAAAGATTAAAATAATTACAAATTCGGACGAATTGGAACAATTCGTTAATAGAACGGATATAGAGGTTATCCAAATGGATATAAAAGCAGTTGAGCAAAATTGTTTTGCGCAACAATGGTTTATTGCAGTAATATTTTATAAAGAGTTATGAAAGGCAGAATAAAGCGACCGGAGGCGCAACAATCCCGTTTGATATTGCCCCGTGTCGGTCGAATAAAAATAGGTATGAAAAATGCAAACGGTTATCCGCAAAGCGTTGATTACTTCATACCAACGGGAAAGTATGCCGGGTTATTTACACAGGCATACGGCGAAAAGCCGCAAACAATACAAATTGTTTTTCCGGACGACGACCCGGCAAAAGTATGTAACGAGCGTTACGAATACCGGGACGACGACGGGCGATTGATTGCGGCGGGCGATGGCGATACGTTCCAAGTATGGGACGGAAAGAAATACGAAACGTTGACAACCGAGAAATACCCAAACTTAATGCAGTCAATAACGAAGCGTTACCCGAATAAAAAGAGCCGCCAACCGGATTGCGACGGTTGGGAGGTAACATTAACGCTAAACTTTATTGTTCCTTTGGTTCGTGGGGTTGCCGGGGTTTGGCAATTCGCAACAAAGGGTACGGCGTCCACAATCCCGCAAATTCGGGAAACGTTCGACGGTATGTTAGCGGAACGGGGATTTTGCAAAGGCATTATCTTTGATTTGAATGTACAATTTGCCACGACGCAAAAACCGGGCGACCGTTCCCGTTTTCCCGTCGTGTCGTTGGTTCCCAATGAGAGTGCCGACAATGTTTTGAAAGTACGTAAAGCATGGGAACCCGTTAAAAAATTGGAGGGCGGCGAATAATGGCGGATACTATCAGACGAACCAAAAGGACGGGTAATTTTACGACCGTCCGCAACGAATATTTACAGGACGTAAATTTGAGTTGGAAAGCAAAGGGATTGATAACGTATATTATGAGTTTACCCCCGGATTGGCAATTGAATTTGTCCGATTTAAAAAATAGGTCAAAGGACGGACGGGACGCAACCGCCGCCGGATTACGTGAATTGATAACGAACGGATATTGCCAACGTTGCAAAGTTCGTGGCGACGGCGGAACGTTCGTCGGGTGTGATTACGAGGTTAGCGATATTAAAGAGTTTGAACCACAAACGGAAAACCCGTTTATGGATGCGCCACAAACGGAAAATCCGGTTGCGGTAAATCCCGAAACGGAAAAACCCGATACGGGAAAGCCGACATTAATAAATACTAATCTTACTAAAGACTCAAATACACTAAATACTAATCCAAGTAATACGCCGCAAAATGCTTTTGCGTCTTTGTTCCCCGACGAACCAAAGGTTGAGGAACCAAAGGAGAAAAAAACGTTATTCCGCAATTCCGACGTTTACAAAATGGTTAAATTTGAAAACGGCGTTGGCGTGGATTATTCCGAGTTTGAAAGTAAGTTTGCGACCCCGGAATTTGAAAAGGTCGATTTGGTTTATTACTTTCATTCGGTTAGCGATTGGAGCGACCAAAAGAATATGAAGCGAACTAAAAACGGTTGGTTGGCGACCGTCCGCAATTTCATACGGGGGGACGTCGAAAAGAAAAAGTTGCATTTGAAACCCGAATACAAAGCCCCAACGCAAAGATTGAACGTTGCCGGGGCTATTGAGTATTTGAAAGATGATTATTAACATGGAAGCATTACCCGAAAAGACAAACAGATTGCCACAAACGTTGCCCGAAAAACGACAATCCGCCGCCGTTTTGCTTTATAGCGGAACGGCAAAAGCAATTGACGTTCGCCGGGCGATGGTTGAGTTACCGGAGGTTGCCAAAGCATTAACCCCGGTTGAAAAGTATATTTTCGTGGCGTCCACAAAAAAACAGATTGCCGAGATTGACGACGAAACGTTGATTGCCAAAACCGGGCAAATGTTCCGGTTTATCGCAATGGACGTGGGGTTTATCATTCCCACGGAAAACCGGGACGATTGGACGTATATTTGTACCCGGTTGTTGGATTTGCTCAAACGCTATTATTCGCAATTAACATTATCCGAGGTTAAATTAGCGTTTGAATTGCTGATTACCGGGGAATTAGACGACTATTTGCCAAAGGATAGGGACGGCAACGCCGAACGGAAACATTACCAACAATTCAACGCCGATTATTTCGCAAAGGTATTGAACGCATATTGCCGGAAACAAAACCAAGTTATCGGCAAAGCATATACAGCGTTGCCGGAACCGAAAAAGGGGTTAAGCCCGGAGCAAATCCGGTATTATCGCAATCAATCGGTTATGACTTGTTTAATGTGTTTTATGCGCTATAAATATACCGGGCGTTTAGTGTTTGGATTAACCGACGAAATGTTTGTTTATAATTGGTTGTTGGGCGTTGGGTTAGCGGATGAAGTGAAAGAAACCGAGGACGACCGGAAAGAAGCGTATAACAGATTTTTAGCCCGTGCCGCCCGTGGGTTCGTAAATGAATTTACGGTTTACCATGTGCGAAAACAGGGAACCCAAAGCCCCGAAATTGATTATACGGCTTTTGAGGTTGCCCGGAAAAAGGAGATTAAACGAACATTCGACCGGATGATTGAGGAAGAAATTTATGTGTATAATTATTTGAGGTTTGAAAAATGAAAAAAAGAGTTTCAGCAACAAAATTATATAGGCTTTGGGAAAGCATAAAAGCCCGTTGTTATAATTCCAAAAGAAAGGATTATCCTAATTATGGTGGTCGTGGAATAACTGTTTGCAAAGAATGGTTTTGTTTTGATGTTTTTAAAAATTGGGCTTTAGAAAATGGGTATAATCCCGGCTTAGAGATAGATAGGATAAATAACGATGGGATATATTGCCCGGATAATTGCCGTTTTGTTACTCATTCGGAAAATAATAGGAATAAGCGAATACGGCGAGATAATACAACCGGATATAAAGGAGTAACCCGGCATAAGCAAACCGGGAAATATAATTATGAAATTCAAATCGACGGAATACGATATAGGAAAAGCGGTTTTTTAACCGCAAAAGAAGCGTATAACGCACGATTGGTTAAAGTTGAACAAATAAAGAGTATGTTATGAAAATAGATTGTATTATAGGTATCGACCCCGGTAGTAATGGGGGTATTGTGGTTTGGCGACCCAACCATAATGCGACGGCAATTAAGATGCCAAAGGATTTAAACGAAATACGGGATTTTCTCAATTACTACAAAGAGATAACAACCCCGATTATCTTTTTGGAAAAATTGAGCGTTCGCCCGGACGACGTAACCGTTGGGGATGCCGGGGCAAACATGGGTAAATTGTACCGCATACAAAAGATGTTGCAAAACTTTGAGCATTTGAAAGCCATTATAACCGTCGCCGAAATACCGTTTGTTTTGGTTAATGCGATGAAGTGGCAAAACGACCTTAAATTGCGTATTAAGGTAAAAGGGAAAAAGGAGGAAAAGGCAGACCGCAAACGACGGTTCCGGGATATTGCCGGGAAATTATACCCGGAGATTATCCCGGCGTTGTGGAATGCGGACGCAACGTTAATTATGCACTTTGGACGGTTCATTTTGCAGAATAACCCCCGTTGGGTTTTGGAAAATTTGCCCCAACAAATGCACAACCGTTTATTTTAAGCCCGTAGGGACGTTTAATTATTCAAATGGTTACTTATATGGCAGACGAAACAAAAGCCCCGCAAATCGAAAATCCCGAAAAAATAACGGCAAAAGATTTGGCGGAAATGGTAAAACAGATGCGGCACAACCAACGACGTTGTCAACGGAACCCAACCCCGGAAAAATTGGCAACGTTGGAAAGTTGGGAACGCAAAGTTGATGCGGTCGTTGCTGTATTGACCGATACACAAATGAAATTGTTTTGATAATGGACGAAATGGATTATATCTATTTAGGCGACCGATTGACCCGCCCGGAATTGCGACGTATGCCGTGCCGGGCGGTTCGTCGTTCCGATGGTAAATGTATAAGAGGGCGCAACGGTAATATGTTAGTTGAGTTTGGCGGCGTGGGTAAATGCGTTGTTTTGGGGCGATTATTGCGGAAAATAAAAAAATAGCCGAAAATAAAAGATAAAAGTTTTGGTAATATAAAAACTATACGTATATTTGCGGCATGATAATAACACGACCGGGCGTTTTCCCGGTCACTATAAAAACAAAATAGTATGAGAGCGAAAACAAGTATTTACGATTTTAGTTTTATTCCAAGCGGTTACGGACATTATAAAGTAACTTATACTTCCCCCGTTACCGGGAAACAATGGACGGCAACAACAAACGATATGCCGTTGATTGATGCGACAAAGAACGCCGACGAACCCAAACGCCGGGATTTAGAAACGCTTAAAAGAGTTTGTAAAAATGGATAAGGACGAATTGGGAGCCGTTCGGCACGCAATGACGGCAAAGGAATTAAACGACTTATATAAGAGTTTGGAAAATTTCATTGCTGATTGTACCCGGTCAGAGGTTGACGCCAACCGGGATGCGCTTAATAAGGTGCAAACCATGATACACCAACGAATGAGATTAACAACAAAATAGTAATAACCGCCGGGGGAACCCCCGGCATAAACAATTAGAGCGATGTATATTAAGAAATTGGAATTGTTGAATTTTCAAGTTATCAAAGAGTTCAACGCAGATTTTGAGGGTAATGTATATTTCATTACCGGGGACAACGAGTTAGGCAAATCAACCCTATTAAAAGCAATCGGCGCAATGTTGACCGGGAACCGGGACGCCGTGTTGAAAAATGGAGAGGACAAAGGATTTGCAAAAATGGTAGTAGGTAACGACGGCGAAAATTACGAAGTCGAATTAAAGTTTACCAAAGCCAACCCACGTGGGACGTTATCCATAAAATCACAAACAACCGGGATGCGTTCGGATAACGTTTCAATGTTGCAAAAGATTTTCGGCTACCAAGATTTTGACGCCGTGGAGTTTTCCCGTTGGAGTGAAACCGCCGAGGGACGCCGCAAACAAATTGAGGTTGTAAAGGCTTTGTTGCCGGAAAAGGTGCGCACCCGAATTGCAGAAATTGACGCCGAGGTTACGACCGTTAAGGACAAACGAAAGGACGCCAACGCCGAGGTTAAGACGTACACAACCATTTGCGCAAACGCTGAAAAGCAATTGAAACCCGGCGACGTCAAAACGTATGCCGAGAAAAAGGATATTACGGCGTTGATGGAAGAGCAAAACGAAAATGCCCGGTTGATTGAGAAAGCGAAAACGGTACGCCAAGCCCGGCAACAAAGGATTGAACAATTGGAGGCAATCCCCGGACGAATTAAAGAGGCGGAAGAAACCCGAAAAAGTAATATTAAGGCAATCGACGACAAATTAGCCGCCGAGGAAAAAGAAGTTGCCCGGATAATTGCCGAGGCAAACGCCCGGTTGGAAAAAGCCAAAGAAGATGCGAAAGCCAACAAAAAAGCCATTGAAAACGATTATAAGGAAACGTTGCAAGTTATCGTAAATGACAAATCGGAGTTTGTGAAACGCAAAGCGAATGCCGACAAATGGTTAGAGGAATACGAAGCCAACAACCCGGAACAATTAGACACGGCGGAACAACTGAAAAAAGCCGAGGAACACAACCGTATCAATGCGTTGGTTGTGGATTACATGGCAAAGAAGAAACAAAAGGAAGCCGCCGAGAAAACCGCCCGCACGTTTGAGGACAAATTAGGCGCATTGGCAAAGGAGCGGGAAACGCTTATTGCCACGTCCAAATTACCGATTGCCGGGCTTTCGTTCACGGACGACGGTTTAGAGTTAAACGGCGTGCCGTTCGTCGCCGGGAAAGTTTCAGATAGTCAAATCATGGAGGTTGCCGCCAAACTGATTATTGCAAGCAATCCGACGGTTAAGGTATTCCGCATTGCGAGGGGCGAAAGTTTAGGCGAAAAGCGTTTGCAGGCGATTATAGATATTGCAAAGGCAAACGGTTTTCAAGGGTTCATTGAGGAAGTAAAGCGGGGACAAACTGATTTAGTCGTTGAGGAATACACGGAAAACGAATAATAACCGGGGGCGGGCTTTCCGTCCCCTTAAAATCTAAAACAATGGCATATACATTGAACGATAATTTGAAACGTTGGGCGGAACAATACGAAACCGCCGAGTTTATCCAATCCGACCCGGTGCAAATCCCGCACCGTTACGATAGTCGGGTAAATATTGAGATTAGCGCATTTGTTACGGCGTGGATTGCGTGGGGTTCCCGCAAACAGATAATCCAAAAGGCGGATTTTATCGACCGGGAAATTTTCAAGGGTGCGCCGTATCATTACATTGTTGGAACCGATACGCAGGGAACCGCCCCGGAATGGAAGCAATACAAAGGTAGTAAAGAGAATTTTTATAGAACGTTTACATACGCCGATTTTCACGACCTTTGCGCCCGCTTATTTGACGTATATAGTAAGTTTGAGAACATGGAAAAGGCATTGCAAGCGCAACCGGGCGGGCGTCCATTGGAGCAATTACAACGTCTTTTCGGCGATGTTAAGGGCGTGCCGGATATGGAAACGAAAAGCGGTTGCAAACGCTTATGTATGTTTTTGCGTTGGATGTGTCGCCACGGTTCCCCGGTTGACTTTGGATTGTGGACGATTTGCGACCCCCGTAATTTAATCATTCCATTAGATACCCACGTACATAAACAGGCATTGCGGTTGGGGCTTGTAAAACGTCGGACGCCGGATTTGCAAACAGCCATTGAGATAACCGACCGTTTCGCCGAGATATTCCCGGACGACCCGACAAAGGGCGATTTTGCGTTGTTCGGTTATGGAGTGAATAACGGTAAGGTTGCACCCGTTACGACGGAACCGGAGCCGGAAAAAGAACAACCAACCGCCGTGGCTGATTTGTCAATTGCCGACGTTCTGAAAATGCGGTTGTTTTATGACAACGCCGCCGCCGAGGTTCGGGAAATATGGGAAAGTCGGGAAAAAGCCCGCAAAGCATTGAAAGCAACCGAGCGTTTGAAAGCGCACCCAATCGACGGGTTGCACAATGCCGGATTGTTGGAGCCGGGCGAATTTGTCGTTACGTTTGCAAAGATATTGGATAAGCGAGAAACGAAGTTATCACGGGCGGAACGGGACGTTATCCATACAATCGGAATGACAGCGTTTAATAAGACAATGAAAAAATTAATAGCCGATGAAAAAGCGAGAAATAACAGCAACGGGGACAATAAACAATAACGGCGGGTTGGCAATGTACATGGGGGAATTAAACGAGTTTTTCAAGGGTTGGAAAGGTTCCCGCATTATCGCCCGGTTCATTGTAGCGTCGCCCGGTTCGTCCGAGGCTTTGAAAGGGTATTACTTTAACTATGTTGTACCGACGTTTAAGCACGCAATTTGGGAGGCGGGCGAACGTCTTACAGAGGAACAAACCGAACGACGTTTGCGGGAATTTTCCCCAATTATGTACGTTGAACGGGTCAACGAGGAAACGGGGGTATATTCCCACGATTTGCGCACCGTGGCGGATTTGTCGAACGCCGAGTTAATCGAACATATCGAAACGCTCAAACAGATAGCCGCCGAGGAATACAATACATTTATTGACGACCCCCGAACGTTGTAGGTATGTTTTGCAAGTGTAACGGAAAGCGGAAAAATTACCCGTTGGCGGGTTGGCGGATTATCCGCCACGAATACACGCCAAAGCATTACAGCCGGATAAAGTGTTTGCGATGCGGGTGCGTTTGGATTACACGGGCAAAATATGTTGAACAAACCCCCAACGAGGACGGGCAAAAAAGACTTTTTTAGTATGGAATTAAACGACAAATCCCCGATGCCGCAAGGTAAATTTAAGGGGCAACCGATGGAAAACGTACCGTATTGGCATTTGCTTTGGTTAGAGAACCAACCATATTGCCGCAAAGATGTAAAACAATATATTGAGGAAAACCGGGACGTTTTGGAGTTGGAGAAAAAGCGGGATAAATACCGCAATGAGAGCGAAAGTAATAATTAACGATTTAATGATTTAAGGTTATGCAAAAATTTGAATTAAAAGACATTTGTTTCTTTGATTGTGAAACAACCGGGGTTCCGGCAAAGGGTTTGAAATGGGATGCGGATTTTGAGCAATTCCCGCACGTCGTACAATTGGCATGGTCGTTGGGCGACAAAGAAAAAAGTTATATAATCAAGCCGGACAATTACGAGATACCCCCGGAAACAACCGCAATACACGGTATAACAACCGAACTGGCAATTAAAGAGGGCGTACCATTTGCCGAGGTTGTGGACGAATTTTTAGCGGATGCAAACGCCGCCCCGCTTGTATGTGCGCATAATATTTACTTTGATAGTTCCATGTTGAAAGCAAACGTTTTGCGCTATTGTGGACGGGAATATTACGACGCACACGTTGAGGACGCATTGCACAAAGGCAAACGAATTGATACAATGATGAAAACTATTAGGTTTGTCGGTGCATTGTACGCCAACGGGCGACCGGGTAAATACCCAAAATTAGAGGAATTATATAGTAAGTTGTTCCCCGGCGAAACATTCCCGGCGCATGACGCATTGGAGGACATACGGGCGTTGCGTCGTTGCGTCCCGGAATTGGTTAATTTGGGGATTATTGAGTTAGCGCAAAAGGAATACCCGGCGGAACAACTCAAAGCCCAATTTGAGCCGGAAAAGCCCAAAGGCGGGCGCAATATTGAGTTCCACGACCCCAACCCGGTAACGGAACCAATCGGAACCGGGGAACCCGTCCCGGAACCAACCCCGGAACCGGAACGCCCGGCGGTTCCGTCGAATAGTAAAACACGGGAATTGTTGGACGAAAACGATTTTTGAAATGGCAAAGCGAACAAAAGACGAATTTACAAGGGATTGGATAATTGAAAATTCCGTTGAGATTTTAAGCCGATATGAACCCGGAGTTTTGACAATCCGTGCGTTGCATTATCAGTTAGTTAGTATTGGTATGACAAACACGTTGCAGCACTATAAACGTGTTGTTTCTGCAATGGAGGTTGCACGATGGGACGGGCGGGTTGACTTTGAGGCATTCAGCGACCGAGATAGGGCAATGTGTGGCGAAACTAAAGCGGAACCAACCGATTTGGAAGAAAAGCAAGACGAAGCAAAAGCGCAGGTTAGGGCGTGGATGCGTTCGTATCATAAAAACCGTTGGGAAAACCAACCGATTTACCCGGAAATATTGATTGAAAAGAAAGCGTTGGAGGGCGTTTTTGCGAAACCGTGCCGTAATTGGGATATTGCGGTTGGGGCTTGTAAAGGTTATCCGTCGTTGACTTTCTTGTTTGAATTGTCCGAACGATTGAGAGAGGCGCAAGCCAACGGCAAACAATGTGTTATCCTATATTTTGGCGATTACGACCCGTCGGGCGAAGATATACCCCGGTCGATTGGCGAAAACTTGCAAAAGTTCGGTATTTTTGGGGTCGAAATACGACGTATTGCGTTGATGGAACAACAGGTTATCGAATGGAAGTTGCCGCCCGCCCCGGCAAAGGAAACAGACAGCCGTACCGCCAATTGGGACGGATTGGGTCAAGTGGAGTTAGACGCCGTTAAACCGGAAAAACTGATTTCCTTATTGGACGATGCGATTAACGATATATTCGACCGGGAATTGTACGACGAATTGTTAGAACGTGAAAGCGACGAACGGGAACAATTCCAAACGGAATTAAAACGATACGTTGAAGATGATTTATAAAACCGATGCCGGGCGGGTTCCCGGCAACAAATAATATTACAATATGAGCGAAGAAAAAAAAGCCGCAAACGTTATGTTGATACCAAGCGAAAAGGCGTTTGCATTGTCGAAAGTCAAGACATTAAAGGACGGCGGGTTAGACGTACATTATGAAGTTACCGAAACAATCGGTAATGAGAGTTACACGAACAAATACCACGTCGAAAGTGCAAAGGACATACACCCGGATTTGCGGGATTGTTTCGACCGTTTGCGCCCAATCATGGGACGGATTTTTAATATTACGTCCTTTCTTTCAATGGTTGAAACGTCCGATTTCAAAGCAACCAAAAAGCAAAGCGAGTTATCACGGGATTTTGCCGACGAAATGTTGAAAAACATAGAGGTTCGGGGCGTGTCCTTTTCCGGTCAAGACGATAACGTAGGGGTTGTTTTAACCGGGTTGTTTACCGTGTCAAACAATCAAAAAACCGCTATCAATTCCCCCCGACTTAAATTCAATACGGAAACGTTCGGGTTTGAGGAAGAATTAGAAGAAATTGCCGCCGATATTGAAACTGAGGTTTACGCCTTTTTATTCAAAGGCAAAAAGGCGCAATTGGAGTTGTTCGGGGCTGATGGCGAACCCGCACCGGGTTTGAGTGCCGAAAAGGTAGAGGACAACGGATTGTTCCCGAACGTTGACGACCCGGCGGACGAAAACGAGGAAAACGACGAAACCGGGGATATGTAAGGCATGGAACCGTATTTGCTAACAGACCGGGACGAATACAATTATTGCATCCAAAGGGGGTATAATCCCCTTTTGGATTTGCGTAATTTCCGCATGGATATTCGTTTGAGGGTTGAGATACAACGGGAATTGTTCGGACATTGTGTTTTCGGGCGTGGTGCAAATATCATGGCGGCAAATGAACGCTTTTTCCGTTGGGTTTGGGAGCATAAGCCGCACCGATGTGAGGAATGTTTAAAGCCGTTACGGAATTATTCCGCCGTTTATTGTTCGCATATATTGACCCGTGGCGCATTCCCGGAGGCGGCGCATGATGCAAGGAATATAAATATACTTTGCTTTGAACACCATAGCGAATGGGAAAACTGTAATAAAACCAAAATGCGTATTTATCCCGGAAATGTGAAAATAATAGAGTTAATTAAAAATGAGTATGGAAGTTTGGAAAGAGATAGACGATTATAACCAACGTTACGAGGTTAGCAATTACGGGCGGGTTCGTTCTAAAGATATGGTTGTAAATGGACGGTTACAGAATTGCCACAAAATAAAAGGGCGAATATTGAAACCGCATACGGATAAAGAGGGATATAAGGGCGTTGTACTCTGTATTAATCAAAAACGCAAAACGTTTCGATTACATAGATTAGTTGCGGCGGCTTTCATTCCGAACCCGG
>ENA-OROZ01000500-OROZ01000500.1-human-gut-metagenome-genome-assembly--contig:-NODE-500-length-44927-cov-15.516826_pt1 | contig 44927 bp, 36 predicted proteins | sample MGYA00242138_ERZ509066 | MGnify/ENA primary metagenome ERZ509066 (study PRJEB26280, sample SAMEA2338691) | human gut metagenome | biome: human gut; feature: human-associated habitat; material: faeces... | reverse complement strand
CTGGGGTCAGGGCGCGGAAGAAGAATCTACCGCCGAAGAGCGGTTGTATAAATCAAGGAAAATATTTTTGCAAGAAATTTTGCATCGGCGATTTCGGGAAAGTTGAGTCTGCGGAATCGCAACCATCCTGGAGAAGCCGTTCGACCACAGGCAGTGGCGTACCTTCCCGCAGCATCTCTCTACAACCGCTCTTCGGCGGTTTTCCCTCCGCGCAGCATCTCTCTACAACAGTTCTTCGGGTGTTTTAGAGGATAATCGGAGATATTATTTTTATTGTGTTTGATTTGCGTTAACTTTGCCGTCGTTAAAGGATTCGGATATGGATATAACGCAAGGCCTTGTCGGATGCTGTCTTACCGTTGTGAATGCAGTTGCATTCATCGTGTATGGCATAGACAAATATAGGGCACGAAACGGCAAATGGCGCATACCGGAGGCAACGTTGCTGATGCTGGCGGTTGTGGGCGGAAGCGTCGGAGCGTGGCTCGGCATGAAGGCGTGGCATCACAAGACAAGGCACAGGAAGTTTCGGTATGGTGTCCCGGCAATTCTGATGTTGCAGATTGTGGTGGCGACTCTTTTATATGTGAATCATTGTGTGGGAAAATGTTATTAAAACTACTGATAATATGAAACTGAACAAAATACACCATGTGGCAGTGATTTGCTCCGACTATGAGCGGTCGAAGCGTTTCTATGCAGACGTGCTCGGGTTGGAGATTGTGAGCGAGCACTATCGTAAGGAGCGCGACTCCTGGAAGGCAGACTGCTGGCTCGGCGGAACGTATGTTGTGGAGCTGTTCTCTTTTCCGAATACTCCAGCGCGTCCTTCCCGTCCGGAAGCCGCCGGTCTGCGCCATCTTGCCTTCGAAGTCGACGATGTTGCCGCAGCTGTAGGCGAGGTTGAGGGAAGAGGCGTAGCCTGCGAGCCGATACGCACGGATGAATATACCGGCAAACGGTTTGTGTTTTTCAGCGATCCTGACGGATTGCCGATTGAATTGTATGAGAAGTGATGCGGAATTGCAGTCAAAATGCAGCAATAAGCAGGTGATGTGGCGAAGATGAGAGGTAGGCAACCGGTACGTGTGCAATATTACGACTCGCCGTGCGGAGAGATGGTCTTGGCGTCGGTGGGAGAAGCTTTGTGTCTGTGCGACTGGAACGGGATGCCATGCGCCTGCCGCAACAAGCGCCGGCTTGCGCGCCGGTTGAATGCGGAATTTCTGGTTGAGACATCCGCCGTGCTCGAGCAAGCGAAGAAACAACTTGAAGACTACTTTGCATACCGCCGCAAGGCTTTCGACATCCCGCTGCGTCTTGTGGGAACGGATTTCCAACAGCAAGTGTGGGAAGCATTGCTCGGCATACCATACGGAGAGACTGTGAGCTACAAAGATATTGCCCTGAGAGTTGGCAATCCTAAAGGCGTCAGAGCCGTGGCGCAAGCTGTAGGGGCAAACGGCATAGCAATTTTTATTCCATGCCATCGCGTCGTGGGCAGCAACCATTCCCTGACCGGCTTTGCCGGAGGATTGGAGGCAAAAAGAATGTTGCTTGAAATAGAAAACAAAAACAAAACGAAGATATTATGACCATACATCAGATTGCGTTCAGTCCCACTGGAGGCACACGCCGCGTCAGCGAACTGCTGTGCAGCGGCATTGAGGCAAAAAGCATACTTACAGAACTTTGTGTAAAAGAAGAAGAGCTGTGCTTGCCAAGTATAGCAGCCGGCGACTTGGTGGTTGTCTCGATGCCGGTATATGCCGGGCGCGTGCCGGCATTGGCTGTGGAAAGGCTGAATGCCGTTGAGTCAAACGGCGCCACCTGTGTGATTGTCGCCGTTTACGGCAACAGAGCCTACGAGGATGCTTTGGTTGAAATGCAGGATGTGGCGACAGCGCAGGGATTCAACGTTGTAGCAGCCGTTGCCGCCAACGCAGAGCACAGCATTTGCCGTATGTACGGCGCCGGCAGGCCTGACGCAGCCGATGCCAGAGAGCTGGCATCCTTTGGCAGAGCCATTCTTGAGAGGGTGCAAGGCGGCAAACCGTTCGGCCGTCTCGCATTGCCAGGCAACCGCCCGTACAAGCAAGGCTGCAGCGGACCTTTTCCTGTGGCAAACCAAGACTGTACGGAATGCGGTGTCTGCGCGAGTCAATGCCCGACAGGTGCGATATCTGCCGACAATCCAAAAGACAATAACAACCAGCTCTGCATCGGCTGTATGCGGTGCGTGTCGGTCTGCCCGTCGCATGCGAGGGGCATCGGCGAGTCTCTGAAAGTGTTGGCAGCCCGCCTTGAGCCGCTCTGCCGTGATCGGAAAAAGAACGAGTTGTTTTTGTGTTAAGCCTTTCCCAGCTTCACGCGGTTTCTTTCGAGCTCCTGAAGGCTTTCCATCTTCTTTGACTCAAGAAATTCGTAGATGCCGCACAAGTGCTCGCGTACGCGGCCGTGGCCGAATTCGTATACCTTGCTGACAAGTCCGTCGAGGAAGTCGCGGTCGTGACTCACCACGATGAGCGTGCCATCGAAGTCCAGCAGGGCTTGCTTGAGCACGTCCTTTGTCTTGAGGTCAAGGTGGTTGGTCGGCTCGTCAAGGATAAGCAGGTTGACGGGCTCCAACAGGAGTTTGAGTATGGCAAGGCGAGTGCGTTCGCCACCGGACAGCACCTTCACTTTCTTTGTCGACTCCTCTCCTCCGAACATAAATGCGCCGAGAAGGTCGCGAATCTTGTTGCGCACATCGCCTTTAGCCACGTCGTCGATGGTCTGGAACACCGTTAGCTCGCCGTCGAGCAGCGAAGCTTGGTTTTGTGCGAAGTAGCCAATCTGCACGTTGTGTCCGAGTTCGAGTTTTCCTTCGTTTTGCAGCTGCCCCATAATGCATTTCACGAGAGTCGACTTTCCTTCGCCGTTTCGCCCCACGAAGGCAATCTTGTCGCCGCGTTCGACGGTAAGATTGACACCGCTGAAAACATTCTTGCCGTCGAACGACATTGCCACATCGCTCATTTGCACAGGGTAGGCACCGCTGCGCGGACTCGGAGGAAACTTCAGCCGGAGTCGGCTTGTGTCTTCCTCGTCCACCTCTATGAGTTGGAGTTTCTCAAGCATCTTTACGCGGCTCTGCACCTGCAGAGTCTTGGAATACGTGCCTTTGAAACGCTCGATGAATTCCTTTGTGTCGGCAATCATCTTCTGCTGCTCCTCATATTGTTTCATCTGCTGTTCGCGACGCTCCTTGCGCAACTCCAGATATTGGCTGTAAGTTGCCTTGTAGTCGTATATCCGTCCCATTGTCACCTCGATGGTGCGAGTGGTTATGTCGTCGACAAACTTGCGGTCGTGGCTGATCACCACCACGGCTTTTGAACTGTTGCAGATAAAGTCCTCAAGCCATCCAATCGACTCGATGTCGAGGTGGTTTGTAGGCTCGTCAAGAAGCAGCACGTCTGGCGACTTGAGCAGCAGTTTCGCAAGCTCGATGCGCATGCGCCAGCCGCCCGAAAACTCGCTGGTTGGGCGGTTGAAGTCCTCGCGCTCGAAGCCCAGGCCGAGAAGCGTTTTCTCAACATCCTCCTCGAAATGAGTCATGTCGATTGCATAGAACTTCTCAGAAAGCGTTGACACATTCTCGATGAGCTGCATGTATTCATCGCTGTCATAGTCGGTGCGTGTCAAGAGCTCGTTGTTGATGCGGTCTATCTCCGCCTGGATTTGGTGCAGATGAGCGAAAGCCTGGCATGTCTCCTCAAACACGGTGCGGCCGTCCTCGGTCATCAAATGTTGGGGAAGATAGGCGATTACGCAATCTTTAGGCGCGGAGACAGAGCCGCGTGTGGCTGTCCGCACGCCGGCGATAATCTTCAGCAAAGTGCTCTTTCCTGCGCCGTTCTTGCCCATAAGGGCTATACGGTCTTTCTCGTTTATCTGAAAGGAAATATCCTTGAATAGGGTGGTGCCGCCAAATTCGACGGTCAGTCCATCAACTGTAATCATAAAAGTTTCTTGTGCTTGTGTTTAAAAAAAACGCTGCAAAAGCAGATGCATGCCGCTTTCTTTCTGCAAAGGTAGTGTTTTTCTTGGGAATTCGGCGGTTTGCCGGGTGAATCAGGTGTAAAGAGCCACCTCCACACATTGACAGGCAAACGTTGTCGGGGGTGCTTTTTCGCTATTTTGTCCCGAATTTGTCCCGGATATTGTTAAAAAATAAGGCTTAAACGATTGAATGCCAATCATTTAAGCCTTTGATAGTCGGGGTGAGAAGACTCGAACTTCCGACCTCCACGTCCCGAACGTGGCGCGCTAACCAACTGTGCTACACCCCGAGTCCGAAAATCGAATGCAAAGGTACTCACTTTTCTGAATATTGCAATGTTTTTGCGGATATTTTTTTATTGCAGAGCAAAATTTTTATTTAAAGACGCGTTTGCGTCGGTGCTTGTCAATGCGCTTCAAGCCAGTTTGCGCCCGAGCCGCAGTCGGCAACGAGAGGTACAGTTCCGCTGAAGGCAGCCTCCATCTCTTCTTTTACAATGCGGGACACAGAATCCTCTTCGCCAGGAACGACGTCGAAGTTCAACTCATCGTGCACCTGCAGCAGCATCTTCGACCGTATTCCCTCGCGGTCAAACCGACGGTAAATGCGGTTCATCGCGATTTTGATGATGTCGGCAGCAGTTCCCTGTATTGGAGCGTTGATTGCGTTTCGCTCGGCATATCCGCGCACCACGGCGTTTCGCGATGTTATGTCGGGAAGCATGCGGCGCCGTCCGAACAGGGTTGTCACAAAGCCTTTCTCTTTCGCCATCTCGATGCTCTGGTCCATAAACCGACGCACGCCGGGGAATGTCTTGAAGTAGCCTTCAATCAGTTGCTTGGCCTCGCTGCGAGGTATTTGCAGTCGCTCCGACAGTCCGAATGCCGAAATGCCGTAAATCATACCGAAGTTTGCGGTTTTTGCTTTCCGTCGCTGGTCGTCGGTCACGTCTTCGGTGCGTTCGTGGAAAATTTTGGCGGCAGTGGCACGATGGATGTCCTCTCCGGCAAGGAAAGCCTCCACGAGCGCCTCGTCCTTGCTGATGTTTGCCACGATGCGCAGCTCAATCTGCGAATAGTCGGCAGAGAAGAACGAGTGCCCGTCGTCGGGGATGAACGCTTTGCGGATTTCCCGTCCGTCGTCGTTTCTGATAGGGATGTTCTGCAGGTTTGGGTTTGTCGACGACAGGCGTCCAGTGGCCGTGACAGTCTGATTGTAGGTGGTGTGGATTTTTCCCGTGTGAGGGTTTATAAGTTCGGGGAGAGCATTGACGTAGGTTGACAGAAGCTTCTTTATCTTTCGGAACTCCAGGATCTTGCCCACGATGGGGTGTTTTCCCGACAGCTTTTCAAGCACCTCCTCAGTGGTGGAGTATTGCCCGGTTTTGGTTTTTTTCGCTTTCTCGTCGATTTTCAGTTTGTCGAACAGCACTTCGCCCACCTGTGCCGGCGAGCCCACGTTGAACTGTATTCCCGCAAGGTCGATGCATGTCCGCTCGATGTCGGCAAGACGCTGAGTCAGGGCTTTGGAGTAGGCGGCAAGGGCGTCTGTGTCGATGCGCACGCCAGTGTGCTCCATGTCGGCGAGTACCTCGACGAGCGGCAGCTCGATGTCGTGGAGCAGATGCGCCATTTTCTCCTCCTCGAGTTTCTTGTCAAACACAGGCTTCAGCTCGAGGCATGCTGCGGCACGTGCGCAAGCCACCTTGGCTATATCCTCGATTTCAAGTGAGAGCGCCGGGTTGAACTTGTTGGCCTTTGCCGTGGCGGGCAGCTGATAGTCGGGCAGAATTTTTTTCAGATATATCTCCGCCAGCCGGTTTATTGAATGGCTCATCTCCGGTTGCAGCAGATAGTGCGCGATGGCGACATCATAGTAGGGCGCCGCTAATTTCTCAGCGATGTTGAGCACCACCACCATGTCGAATTTCAGGTTTATGCCCACTTTCTCCACAGTTTCCGATTTAAGGATGCGCAAAATGTCGAAAGCCGACTCCTCGGTGGCTTCAAGATAGAAAGCCTCGTCGGGGCTCAGTGCCACAGCGATGCCGGCGGGAACAGCCTCCATGGCGTTTGGCGCGGTGCAGACCATGTGGATTCCTATTGTTTTCTGCGACAACGCCTTGTCGACAAGCTCGTCGATGTTGGCATCGGTTGCGATGATCGTTTTGCAGGTATGCTCGGTTGGCGCAGGCTCCGCCTCTGCGGCTGCCGCGTCAGTCATGTCGTCGCCGAAGAGCGAAAGTTCGCCGAAAGCGGGCTTGGGCTTCGGCGCAGGCTTTGTCTCCGCCTTGTCGCCGAGCACGCGCGACAGCAACGAGCGGAACTCCAGTTTGCCGAAGATGTCGCGGATGGCGGCTTCGTTGACAGGGTGGCGGCTGTAAGCCTCCTCGTCGAATTCAATCGGCACTTCGGTGCATATCGTGGCGAGTTTTTTTGAGAACAGAATGTTGTCCACGTTTGATTCGACTTTGGTTTTCAGCGCGCCTTTCAGCTTGTCGGTGTTGGCGATAAGATTCTCCACGCTGTCGAACTCCAGAATCAGCTTCGACGCCGTTTTCTCACCGACGCCCGGGCATCCGACAATGTTGTCCACCTTGTCGCCCATGAGCGCCAGAATGTCGATCACCTGTATCGGACGGTTGATGCCGAACACGTCGCACACCTCCTTCTCGCCGCGCACCTCCGCCGGCTGTCCCTTGTAGCCCGGACGGTAGATTTTCACAGACGGGTCGACAAGTTGACTGAGATCCTTGTCGGGCGACATGATAAACGTTGAGAATCCGCGGCTGCGGCTCATCGTGGCAAGCGTGCCAATCACGTCGTCGGCCTCGTATCCCTCTTTCTCCACCACAGGGATTCCGTAAGCCCGTATAATGTCTTTGATGTATGGAACAGCCACCTTGATATCCTCCGGCGTAGCCTCGCGACCAGCTTTGTAGTCGGCAAACATCTCGTGGCGGAACGTTTTTCCCGCAGGGTCGAAACACACGGCGATATGCGTTGGGTTCTCCTTGCGCAGCACCTCCTCGAGCGTGTTTACAAAGCCGAAGATGGCGGAAGTGTTCATTCCCCCAGACGTGAATCGAGGAGAGTATTTCATCGCGTGGTATGCCCGGAAAATCAAGGCATAGGCATCGAGCAAAAATAATTTTTTCTGTTCCATATATTGTAGGTGAATAGTACTAATTAATATAAAAAAATCAATGATTCGGCATTAATTCACCGTGAAATTACAATTTTCGCAGAATAAATGATTACTTTTGTGTCTTAAAAATCGTTTTATGACGAATTTTGATGAAATAAGAGACCTGATATCATCCGATTTGGAGCGGCTGCAGAAGATAATAAAGCAGTCGCTCTCAAGCAATAGTCCGCTGCTCAATAAGATTGTAGACAAGTATTTGGAAACAAAAGGCAAGCAGATACGCCCGATAATCGTTGTGCTCAGCGCCAAGTTTTTCGGCGCCGAGGTGTCGGACGGTGTGCTCTGCGGCGCGGCGTCGGTGGAATTGCTCCACAATGCCTCTTTGATACACGATGACGTTATCGACGAGACCAAGCAGCGTCGCGGCCACGACACCATCAACAACACGTGGGACAACCATATCGCCGTGCTTGTCGGCGATTTCTTTGTCAGCAACGCCCTTGCCTGTGCCATCCGCACCAACGATTTCCGTGTGATAAGCACCATCTCCGAGCTCGGCAAGGAACTGTCGACCGGCGAGATTGACCAAATCGACGTTGCCAAGCATCATTCCATCGACGAGCAGACTTATTTCAGCATCATAAACAAGAAGACGGCATCGCTGTTTCAAAGCTGTGTGAAGGTGGGCGGATACTCTGTAGGTGCCTCCGACATCGACATCGCCAACCTGTCGAAGTTTGTGGAGCTGCTGGGACTGTCGTTCCAGATTAAGGACGACATCTTCGACTATTTCAAGGATGATGCCATAGGCAAGCCCACGGGCAACGATATGCGCGAGGGAAAGGTGACGCTGCCGCTGATTTACGCATTGTCGCACACCGACGCTCCGCGCCACGGAGAGATGCGCCGTCTTGCCGACTCCGACTCGCTTACCACCGAACAGATAGAGACGCTGATAGACTTTGCCAAGGCAGAGGGCGGAATCGAATATGCCTATGCCACGATGGAGCGTCTGCGCGCCGAGGCACGCAGCATCCTTGAGCCATATCCCGACAACGAAGCCAAGCGGGCATTCCTGTCGCTGTTCGACTACATAATCAAACGCCATCACTGATGTTGTTGCCGTATCTTGAACCGGGACGCCTCGAGGCAGGATGCGACGAGGCTGGGCGCGGATGCCTTGCCGGACCGGTGTTTGCCGCGGCGGTGATTCTGCCCGACGGCTACACCAACGACCTTCTCAACGACTCAAAGAAGCTTTCCGAGCATGCCCGCGACGCACTGCGTCCCGTGATAGAGCGCGACGCCCTGGCTTGGGCTGTGGGCATAGTTGACAACGATGAGATTGACCATATCAACATTCTTCAGGCTTCGTTTCTCGCCATGCACCGCGCCGTGGACGGCTTGGCGGTGCGTCCCGACTTTCTGCTTATCGACGGCAACCGTTTCCGCCCCTACGACGGCATCAGCCACCAATGCATTGTGAAAGGCGACGGCAAGATGATGAGCATCGCCGCCGCGTCGATTCTTGCAAAGACCCACCGCGATGAGTTTATGAAACGCATCCACGAGGAATTTCCGCAATACGGCTGGAACGAGAACAAAGGTTATCCCACGAAAGCCCATCGCGAAGCCATTGCGCGTTTCGGCGCCACCCCCTACCACCGTCACACCTTCCGTCTGCTCGCCGAGCCTTCGCTGTTCCCTGAGGTGTAGACCACCTCGCTCGGTTGCTGCAGACGCAACTTTCTTTTTGCAGTGTTTAACGACCTGCTCGTTGTGATTCGCTTTAAAATTCTTATCTTTGTTGCTACAGATACAACTGGCACAGACCCTTGCAGTTGGGAGTCCTAGTTGTGATTTGCTTTAAAATTCTTATCTTTGTTACTACAGATACAACAAAGCGGTTGTAGAACAGAATCAAGTGCAGTTGTGATTTGCTTTAAAATTCTTATCTTTGTTACTACAGATACAACCGAACAGCTCGTTGTGCAAATTGCTCTTAGTTGTGATTTGCTTTAAAATTCTTATCTTTGTTACTACAGATACAACATGCTTATAAACGTACCTGTCCCCGGTCTGTTGTGATTTGCTTTAAAATTCTTATCTTTGTTACTACAGATACAACCAACGTTACCTTCATTACTCCAATTGACGAGTTGTGATTTGCTTTAAAATTCTTATCTTTGTTACTACAGATACAACTAATGGAAAAGAACATCATAGTGGTCATTGTTGTGATTTGCTTTAAAATTCTTATCTTTGTTACTACAGATACAACAAAATCATGAACAATATAACACTTTCAATAGTTGTGATTTGCTTTAAAATTCTTATCTTTGTTACTACAGATACAACACGGCTTGTGTACGGGTGAAGTGCTGAACCGTTGTGATTTGCTTTAAAATTCTTATCTTTGTTACTACAGATACAACTCAAAGGACATATCGCCCTTAGAGCGTACAGTTGTGATTTGCTTTAAAATTCTTATCTTTGTTACTACAGATACAACTGCAAAGATAATATATTATTACATATCGTGTTGTGATTTGCTTTAAAATTCTTATCTTTGTTACTACAGATACAACAACATTTACAAGTTGTACCAAGCGCAAATAGTTGTGATTTGCTTTAAAATTCTTATCTTTGTTACTACAGATACAACCGGATGTGTGTAATGTGGTGTTGTATAGACTGTTATGTGCAGTTGTAGAAATAAAAAAAGAAGGACTTTCTTGTAGGCGGAAGTGATTACTATTAGTGGATTTCATTTTCTGTTGAAGTGCGTTTCGGATTAGAAAAGTTCCAATTGAGTGCCAGGAGAGTAACTTGGTGCTGTTTTCTTTCCATAAAAAATGCTAATATTGCCAAATTGTTTATCAGTGATGCACATTATTCCCACCTTCCCATATTCAGGAAGTCTTGATGTCACTCTTTTGATATGGGTTTCGGCATTTTCTATGCTTGCGCAGTGCCTGATGTAGATTGAAAATTGAAACATTGAGAACCCATCCTGTATTAGATTCTTGCGAAACGCAGCATATGCCTTCCTGTCCTTCTTGGTTTCGGTGGGTAAGTCGAAAAATACCATTATCCACATAACTCTATATTGACTGATGCGTTCATCCATAAATTCTGTTATCTTGCAGGGTATGAGATTTTTCTAATCTCACCGTTGAAACATTTTGCCAAAGAAGCGGAAGTTTGGCTTGCGGCTACCATCAGAGGACTTTTCTTTCCGCCTATGGTTACATCAATTGTCGGAATGTTTAACAATTCTATCTTTATATGTTTGGTAAGAGACAGATTCTCCATTCCGTATTTTTTCACAATAGAAAAAACCAGCTCGTCGACATAAGGCCGATATGGTTCCATTATGTCGTCGGCAAGACAATAGGCATTGTATCTATTATGGTGATGAATCCCAAATGTTGGCAAGAGTCCGCTGCCCACAATGGCCCGAGCAATGACAGCCCGTAGAATAGCGTATCCGTAATTCAGAAGGTTGTTTGGAGGGATTCCGTTACGGTCGCGGGTGAATTTGTAGTCGGTAAATGGGGAGAAAATGTTTTTCCAATAAAAGACCGCCGCACGAGCTTCAAGATTGTCGGCATCTCCGCTTTTCACGTCGGTAGCCCATTTCATCATTCCGCGGATTTCAACGTTGGAGCATGCCGATAGCACTTTCGCTTGATTCTCAATTTTTGCCTTAACCGTTTGTTGCCAAAGTTGTTTTTTCAGAGGTGCGGAGGCTTCTATTTGGCTCGTGAAACGCTCTGTCTGAATGGAGTTTCCAGCCAGTGGAAGCAGCAATCCTGTGGGCATATTCTTGTCGTTGCAAGTGACCACCGCGCTGTTGTTGTCGAGCAAAGCGTTCAGCAGCGCGTGCGTCAGCGTTATTTGGCGATTGTCGAGGATGAGGATTCCGATGTCCTCGATAGGCTTTGTCATAATTGACTGTTGTTTGATAATGTCGGCAACATTGCCGGCCTTCTCAATTTCCGGCAATTTTATAACTATCTGTCCCTGTTTTAGGGACAGATAGGCCGGATTGCTGAAATATAGAGTTTTTTTAATCATAAGCTGTGACGTCAGTATTCTCCGACAGCGACAATTTGCCCGATGTTGTTTACGCGGACTTTGATGATGTTTTCAAGCGCTTTTAATGACTGCACATGTTTCCACGTAGTTCCATTTAGGGCGTTGTTGGCATCAACGGTGGTTTCTAAATGATGACGGAAATAGTAGTTGCTTGATGAAATCTTTTGTACACGGAAAAGATTCGGGCTTATGATTTTGTTGTTGTCGGGGTTGAGCAGGTCGATTTCTGCAGGATTGAACCCCGTCTTCTCATTAGGAAAAACGAAGTATTCATTTTTCTTAATGGAGAATAAGAATTTCCATCCTTTGTCGGCGTTGAAATTCCGGTCTACGGCAGGTTGCTTATGTATAACTCTATTTGTCGCGATATAGAAAGGAACTGCCTGCTCTTTTATATTGCCGTCAGCGTCTTTGTATATCGCAATGTGATGGTTGTTGCCTGGGACAACAAAATCGGAAGGAATTTTATTTCCGTCGGAGTTGAGGATAGGTCGACCCATGTTGTTGCGCTTGTGGCGAATTGGGACTCCAGAGATACCGGTTTTGATGGTGACTTTCTTTATGGCAATGCCTTTTTCTTTATTCAGCCAAATTGGATTTTCATCTATGTTGGAGAATGCTTTTTGAGGGTCTTCTCCAAATTCGTAGAACCTGTCGGTTAAGATGCGTCTGATTTTAGCATCCAATATCTGTGCGATTTTAGTCTTGTCGAGTTTTATGTCGACAGCGATTCTTTGAGTGAAAACAGGCTTAGGAACAACGGTTTTCACTTTGACAGGGACAGTGTCGGAATGGGAATCGTCAACGTATATCGGATTCTTTGTGATTGAGTTCTTTCGAGAGAAAGCCAGAGAGGCATTGCCGTCAAATTCTTCAATCCGTTTCATCAGAGCTTGGCGATATGACTTGTCGGCAACCGTCATGATTTTGTCGGTGTCAAAAGAAGAATTTACAGATTCAAGTTTTGTTTCATATTGCTTTACACAGCCGTAAGTCGTTTCATTAAACAATTGTCCGCGTGGAGTGAGTTCTACAATCTTTGTCCCTTTGCCGTTTTTGGTCATATAGGAGTTGCGTGTCGCAACTTTATTTTTGGCTTTGTGCGAAACGAAAATGTCATTCAGTTGCCTTTTAGCCTCCGCTCGGAATTCGTCTAAAGGCAAAGGCGGATTGAAACACAATTTTCCGTCTTTGTTGCGGTGCAACTCTTTTTGTTGAATTGCATAAATGGCGTTGCCCTTATCGCTTCTGGCATTAAGATTGTTCAGAAACTGAATGAAAGAAGGTTTTGTAAAAGCGACAGTGAGGGCGTCCATCGCGTGGTGTCGATGGTCGTTGCGTTTTGTCCAATCTTTGATTTTGTAGATTCTTCGTCCGTCTTTGTCTTGTATTGTTTCAGTCAGATTCAGAGCCTTGTATTTTTCCCAATTAAGTTCCTTCATCACGTCGACCAATTGCCAATCTTCGCGCAGACGAGCAGTGATTGCTCCTGACGACGCAACCACTTTGCGTGTGGCTGGTTCGAGAATTTCCATAGCTTTCCGGGAAATGTATTGAGTTTCGCGGATGTCCCTGTTTATGAAGTCGGTGGGAATCTCAGTCTCCGACATTAAAAGATATTTGTGTTTGGTTCGGCTTATTTTGCCATTTTTCAGCAAATCGTCGATACGTTTTTTATACTGGACGGCATAGTCTTCACCGAATTCAGATAAGATATAATCGTATGCCGTTTGATTGCTTTTGTTTTGATTAATGTTGTGAAATTCCAATGTCTTGTTTGACAAAGAATCATCAAACAGTCTGGCTTGCGGGATGATATGCTCAATCTCAATCTCTTTGCTAAATAGAATGTCATCTGTTATGAGAGATTGGGAATATAGAGTCTTGAAGCCAGTGTGCTCAAGTTCCTTGTACAGCTTGTATCTGACAATGTCATTTCTGCTCGGATTCTGGATGCCGAATCGCTCTTGCAATAATTTCCGGATTGAATTGTTTTCTTTTTCATTGGCATTGTTGGCAGAGTTTAATTTTGCCCGCTCGTCAGCGCTCTTTTTTAATTCACGAGCCAGTTCTATGCGGATTTCATCAGGGTTGCCGTATGTTGATATCAAGGCATTCGTTATGTTGATTAATTGGTTGAGGATTTTTTCAACGACAGGCTGGCGCAGAGAATTGCGTGGCAGCAAGTCAATCTGGCTGACTAAGACTTTGTTGAGAATGTCCTGTTTTGTAAGCGACCGTTTTGAGTGGTTGTATCCGGCAGCATTGCAGGCGTCGCTGTATTGCAATCCATTTCGCAAGTGTGGAAGTATGCGCATTATGGCTTTTGCACTTAGATTACCGTAGTCGTTGTCGAAAGATATTTTCGACATAATTGATGCGTATTCCTTGCTGAATCCGTATCTTCTTTGCAATTTCTTGATCAAAGAAGAGTCTCCGGTTTTGGAATTGTCGCCGGCGTAAGAATAAAGCAGATGCCACAGTTGATAAATAGGGCATGTCTTTAAGGAATGACTGTCGGTAGGACAATCTAAAGACAGGATGTCAGTATTTATCCCCAACATCTTGAAAATAGGCTCGATTATAAGCATTGTGTCTTTAAAAGATGCCTTATTGAAGTTGTTGTTGTCGTGTCCGCTTTGCAGAATTATTTCCTTGAATGCGTCAAAAATGGCAGAAATTGTGGCGTTGCCTTGAATCTCTTTGTAATTCAAGGAGCATTTGGAATCTTTGTGTAATAATTTTAGAATCTCAGCGCAGGTTAGTTTCTTCCGAATTGACAGCTCTTCGAAGAGGATTTGCCGCTCATCGGAGGAGAGACTGAGCTCTTCACCGTAAATATTTGAAATCTTAAGGTTGTTGATAGTTTGCCAAATTTTGAATTCTTGGAAAATTGGCGATGATTTTGGGCATACTTTTGGGCCGAATTCAATAATTTTCTTTTTGCCGTCGACAGTTATTTCCCTCTTCTGTTTCTCAAATTCACAAATGGCAATGTTGCTTTTTTGAGATTTCAGGTCGCGTTGGAAAAATATAATGATGTCTCTGATTATGTGTAGCCTTTCTGGAGTCAGTTCTTTATGAAATTTTGCCTGGGTTTCCCAAATACGGTTGAATTCATCCTCATAGTCCTGACGGTAGAAGACTTGTCCTTTCAGTTTGTTGTTCGGATTTCTGTCCAATTGAGACATCAGGTACTGACCGATTGTTTGATTGTTGATAAACAGCTCCTTGCTCCGGTCGCTGATGTCCCCGAGGTATCCACTTGAATTTCTGATTTCAGAGCTGATTTTTTCCAGGACTAAAGCCAATTCTTCAAGTCTGATTTGTTGCGTTGCAGCTTGCGCTCTTAAACAATACAGTTCTCTCTTTTTCTCTGAAGGGCTGCCTTTTTGCTTGATGCGTTGCACATCTTGTCCGTCTAAAATGATGTCGCAGTTTTTGGCTTTTAGAAGAGAGCCTGTGTCGATATTCTTTAGGTGAGGGTAGAATTGCGTCTGGCAGTCAACTATTTTATTGAATTCGTTGATTAGGTCGGAACGATAAAAAGGAGGAATGTATTGAATCCCTTGTTTTAGATTGTTGAATACATACTCTCCTGGGGTTAAGTGACTTTGATACAATTTCTTTGCAATGTCTATGTTGTCAATAGCCCCATTGTCGTTTGGTTGAGCTTTCCTGTTGCTTTTATATCCACGCTTTTTGTTTATCATCAATAGTACACGTGACAATTCTTCAAGAGTGATTTCTTCGGTTGCGGCTTTTGCGCGCAGGCGAAGTGTTTCAAACGTGGTGTTTGAGCCATTCTCGCAGAGAACGGTGTCAGGAGATATGAATTTGAATCGTATTAAACTTTTTATAAGCTCTTTCCTTCTCTGCTTGTATCTGGAAAGGTTCAGCCTCATGCCGTGGGCCAATCTCCTGTTTGCATTGGTCGTGATTGGTTTTCCTTTTTCGAAGTTTGTTTTTTCATCGGTTGTTAAAGGATTTACGCGGACGCCAAGTTTTAAGATTCTTGACGCTTCTGTATCGTTTTCTTTTTCTTGGACAACGGCCCATCCAATGCTTGTGGAGCCAAGGTCAAAACCAAATATAAGTTTCATAACTAATCGGGTGTTTTCAATGTTATTGTTTTTTTGTTTGCAAGGTAGTAATTTTTTTTGAAAAAAAGTTGGAAAAGTCGTTGAAAAGTGCCAAATTTGCGGTAGAATTTTAAGCAAATCACAATAAGGAGCCTGGCTCCGTTGTGAAAACATTAGGAATTTCCATCAGCCTTAAAACGGTGGATGCGCCTGCGGTAAATGCTGCAGGCGTTTTTTTATTAATTGAAAAGGGATAGGGGTAAAGCCAAAAAGTTGCAAATAAGGCATAAAAATGCACAAAAATGTGATTTACATGGCAAATAAGTCGTAAATTTATGGCGGAAAAACAAAAACTCAATTACCTATGATGAAAAAAATCTTTCTTGTTGCCGGACTTCTTTTGGCCGGCGCAATGACAACCAACGCAAAAACTGCTGTCGACCGTATGGACCCACCGATGTGGTGGACAGGGATGGAAAACCAGCAGCTGCAGATAATGGTTACGGGCGAGGGCATACGCGACGCTGTGCCGTCGGTCGACTGCCCTGGCGTGAAACTTGACTCCGTGGCGCGTCTCGACAGCCCGAATTATCAGTTTCTGTATCTCACCATCGGCAGCGACGCCAAACCTGGCACTGTCGACATCACGTTTGCCAGCGGCAAGCGCAAAATCAAGAAGCAATATGAACTGCTTGCCCGTCAGGGCGACGGCGCAAGTCACGAGGGTTTCGACTCTTCCGACGTGCTTTACCTGATGATGCCCGACCGCTTTGCCGACGGCGGCGACGTGAAGCATCAGTCTACCAATTTCGACTACCGCATAGACCGGACGAACCCGGGCGCGCGCCACGGCGGTACGCTGAAAGGCATCTCCGACCATCTCGACTATCTTGAGGAACTGGGCGTCACGGCAGTGTGGCTCACTCCTGTGCTTGAGAACGATATGCCCGGTGGCTGCTATCACGGTTATGCCACCACCGACTATTACCGTGTGGATCCACGCTTCGGAAGCAACGATGACTACCGCCGCTTGATTTCAGAATGCCACAGCCGCGGTATCAAGGTGGTTATGGACATGATTTTCAACCATTGCGGACTCTACCATCCGTGGCTCTACGACCTTCCCAGCCACGACTGGCTCAATGCCCAGCCGACAGCCGACGGCATCAGAAGCGTGCAGCAGGCAAATTTGACAGGCAAGAGAAATGCCGCCGTCGACTCGTTGCTGCTCACCAACTTCCGGCTTAACACGGTGCATGATCCGTATGTGAGCCAATACGACTTCAAGCACACCGTCGACGGATGGTTTGTGTCGGGTATGCCCGACCTCAATCAGCGCAACCCCCACTTGATGACATATCTTATCCAAAACTCCATCTGGTGGATTGAGTATGCCGGAATCAACGGCATCCGCATGGACACCTATCCGTATGCCGACATGGAGGCTATGGCGCGTTGGAACCGTGCCGTGGCACGCGAGTATCCGCGGTTCAACATCGTTGGCGAAAGCTGGCTTGAAAACGAGGCGAGCATTGCGTATATGCAACGCGGCAACAAGTTGAACCCAGTCAATACAGAATTGCCAACGGTAATGGATTTCCCGTTGTGCTTGATGGCGCAGCAAGCGTTTGGAGAACAGACAAAATCAGGAAGCGACGGACTCAACCGCCTGTTTAACCACCTTGCGCTCGACATGCTTTATGCCGACTGCAGCAGGTTGCTGACGTTCTACGACAACCACGATACAGACCGTTTTCTCTTAAAGGAGCCGTCTGACCTTGCCCGCTGGAAACAGGCGCAGGCATTCCTTCTGACCACCCGCGGCATTCCGCAGATATACTATGGCACAGAAGTGCTGATGCACGGCAGCAAGGCTGTGACCGACGGCTATGTGCGCCTCGACATGCCAGGCGGATTCCCAGGCGACAGCGTGTCGGTGTTTACCGCCGACGGACGGACGCCGCTCCAGCGCGACGCGTTCAACTTCATGAGCCGTCTGCTCCATTGGCGCCAAGGCAACAAAGCCGTGTCGGCAGGCACATTGCGTCATTTCATGCCGTCCAACCAGCTCTACGTCTATGAGCGCACCAACGGTGACCGCCGCTTCATCGTGCTGATGAACGGCACCGATGAGCCTCTTACCGATGTTGACATGAGCCGATATGCCGAAATTATGCGTCCCGGCGACACTTTCCGCGACGTGATTACCGGCGATGCCGTGACCGTCGCGCCGCACATGTCGTTCCCCGCACGCGCCACTTTGGTGCTCGAATAGCCATCGCGCTGCATAGGAATACAGCAATAAGACGCCGACTCCGTTATGGAGCCGGCGTCTTTCTGTTGGCGCGCAGGCATTATGGGAAAGAAACGATGCGTGGTTAAACATTGTTAATTCGGTAAAAGATGCTTACACACACCGCCAATTCATGGGATTTATGTTTAACTTTGAATGTTAAAATAATGAGAAAAGAAAATAAAAATGAAGCGGATTAAGCATATCATTCTGATAATCTTACTGCTGTCTGTCGGATTCGCCGACAGACAACCGGTGAAAGCAGTGACGGCGTCAGACAGCGTTGTCGACACCACCGTCGACTCGCTTTCTGTGAAAATGGATTCAGCCATCAGGCAGTTTGTGTCGAGCCGTGCCATGACAGGAGCCACAGTGGGCGTCTGCGTGATGGATTTGCGCACAGGCACACCAGTTGCGTCCTACAATCTTGAACGGCAAATGATACCGGCGTCGGTGATGAAAATTGTCACATCGTCGGCAGCGTTGAAGCAACTCACCCAGAACTTCCATTTCCGCACGCGTCTGAAATATACAGGCACTATCGACAAAAACGGAACGCTCAACGGCGACATTGTCATCGAGGGCGGCATTGACCCGACGCTTGACTCCAAGCATTTCCCCGACCGCGAAACCTTTGTCTCCGCCGCTGTTGAAAACATCAAACTGTGGGGCATAAAAGCTATCAAAGGCAATATCCGCCCGGAGGAAAAGATACAGCCGCACAACGCCGTGCCCAAAGATTGGCTCGACGACGACGTGACGGAAGACTATGGCGCGGGAGTGCATTCGATAAACTACAACGACAATCTGTTCTCGCTGATTATCGACACATCGAGCGGCCGCGCCCTTGTGGTCGACACCGTGCCGCATCTGCGTTCGATACAGATAGACAACCGGATGACGGTGGTGAATCGCGGCAGATTCAGCCCTATCGTGCAACGCAAGAAAAACAACAGCCGAATTACGCTTAGCGGAGCTATGCGCCGCATGCAGGAGCCGATAGAAGTGGTCACCACGATGCCGCATCCAGCCGTAGGTTTGTGTGCCGATGTGAGAGAGACACTCGAGAGCGAGGGCATTCCCGTTGAAGGAAAGAAGGTGAGTGCAAGCGACAGCGATGCCATGCAAATCCTGTCGTACGAGTCGCCGGTGCTGCCAGAGATTCTGAAATCGTTGCTTTTCCGCAGCGACAACATGTATGCCGAGTCGGTGCAGCGCAAATTGGGCGAGAGCATCTACGGCGATCCGAAGCGTGAGTATGGCGAGAAGGCAGTGGCCAAGATAGTAGAACAATGGGGCATCAACATGGACAAGGTGACTCTCTATGACGGCAGCGGATTGAGCCGCACAAACCGGATGACACCTCTGTTTCTGGCAAGCGTGCTGCGCTCGGCTGCACTCGACTGGCAGACCGGCGACCTTTTCCCGACATTGCTGCCACGATGCGGCGTTGACGGAACGGTGCGCAACCTGCTAAAAGGCACGTGCCTGTCGGGAAACATCGCATTGAAGTCGGGCAGCATGACCGGCGTGAGATGCTATGCAGGCTATTACCCCGCCGAGCGTCCGCGCTACTCCGTAGTGCTGCTTACAAACAATTTCCACTGCACCTACGAACAACTGAAATCATCGATAGAACGGCTGATGGTGGGGATGTTTGAATCGTATCAGGACACTATTGACAAACGGCAAAATACTCCTCAATTATGAAAACCGACATAAGAAAAATGATTGCCGAGGCTTACGAACTCGAGGGACTTCTGCTCCTCGCCGACAATCGTGGCGCCGACACTCCGGAATATGTGTTTACGGCAATAGGAGAGAAGCTCGACAGGTTGCAGATGCTGCTTGGCGAAAGAGAAGGCGATGAGGGCGAAGAAACGCAGGAAGACGCCTGTATGGTGGAGAACGACGTGGCCGATGCCGTAAGCGAAGAGCCGGTGGCGGACGCGCTTGAAAGCGAAGAGCCGGAACCAGAGCCTGAGGAAGACGTGGCGGAAGTGACGGCAGAGCAAGTTGCCGACGGCGAATATGACAATGAGCAGGAGCCTATGGTCGAGCTCGTGCTTGACGATGAACCCACCGCAGAATCTACCGCAGAACCCGACGCGGAGACACCGAACGTTGCGGATGAAACGGAAGCCGTAGAGGCAGAGGATAATATAGAAGAAGAGACAGAAGCGAATGAAAAGGCATCCGACGACAGCGAGCCTCTGCGTCTTGACGAAAAACTGCAGCGCAGCCGTTCGAAAGACCTTAAATCAGCGTTCTCGCTCAACGACACATTCCGTTTCCGCCGCGAACTTTTCGGCAACAGTGCCGCAGAGATGACCGACGCTCTCCATATGGTGGAGGCAATGCATTCGTTTGACGAGGCGGAAGATTATTTCTATGGCGATCTTGGATGGGACCGCGAATCGGACGACGTGAAAGAATTTATGGCGATAATAAAAAACCATTTTCTATAGCGATGGCACAGAAACCCACAGCGGAAGCCGGCATACTCTATGTGGTGCCGACGCCGGTAGGCAACCTTGACGATATGACCGTCAGAGCGGTGAACGTGCTCAAGGAAGTAGACGTTATTCTTGCCGAGGACACACGCACCAGCGGAGTGCTGATGAAGCATTTCGGCATCGAGACGCGTATGCAGAGCCATCATAAATTCAACGAGCATGAGACGGCGGCAGGCATAGCCCAGCGTTTGAAAGGCGGAGAGCGCATAGCCCTTGTGTCGGATGCCGGCACTCCGGCCATCTCCGACCCCGGTTTTATGCTTGTGCGCGAATGCCGTCGTGTGGGCGTCAAAGTGGAGTGCCTTCCCGGCGCCACAGCCTTTGTTCCCGCGCTTGTCGACAGCGGCCTGCCATGCGACAAATTCTGCTTTGAGGGATTTTTGCCACAAAAAAAAGGCCGTTCCACACGCCTTGCCGAACTGAGCGTAGAGCCTCGCACAATCGTGTTCTACGAATCGCCGCTCCGCTTGGTTAAAACCCTGACACAGTTGGTAGAAGCCTTTGGCCAGGACCGAGAGGCAAGCGTCAGCCGCGAAATCTCAAAACTGCACGAAGAGACCTGCCGCGGCACCCTTTCTGAACTTTGTGAACATTTTTCCGTGAACGAACCGCGAGGAGAGATTGTTATAGTAGTGTCGGGCAAGAAAGAAGAAAAAAGCGCCGGCAAAAGAGATAAGTACGCACATTTTAAAACCGAAAAAAAACAGAATTTACTATGAAGAAGATGATGATTCTCGCCCTTGCGCTTACAGGTGCGCTCGTGGCATGCAACGGCAACAAAGAGCAAAAAGACGCTATTGCCGACACTACGCAACCCGACATCTCGAAAGTTGAGGGACAGCGCGACAGCTTGATGAACCTTATTGGCGACATCAGCCAGAACCTTCTCGAGGTGAACCGTATGGAAAACATCCTTGTGAGCGGCGATTTCAAGGACACTCCCGACAAGCGTCAGGAAATCATAGCCAACATCAACGCCCTCCGTCAGGAGCTTGACGCACGCAAGCAGGCGCTGGAGGAACTTGAGAGCAAGTTGAAAAGCTCAAACGGATATTCTGCAAAATTGCAGAAAACCATAGAGTCGCAGAAGCAACTCATTGATGAGCAGTCGCAAAAAATTCAGCAGCTTGAGGCAGCATTGGCAGATGCGAATGTGAAAATCTCAGATTTGAACAAGAATGTGGAAGATTTGAACACACAAGTGTCGACCGTGACAGAGGAGCGCAACGCAGAGACACAGCGTGCCGACAAGGTCACCGACGAACTCAACATCTGCTACTATGTTTGCGGAAGCAACAAGGAGCTGAAAGAACACAAGATTCTGGAAAAGAAATTCTTGGGCAAGACAAAGACCATGGAGGGCGATTTCGACCGCTCTTACTTCACAAAAGCCGACAAGCGCAAGCTCACAGAAGTGAAGACTTACGCCAAGAAGGCGGAGCTGAAGACATCACATCCAGCTGGATCATACTCGATTGAGACGGTTGGCGGAACAGTGGTGATAAAGATTAAGGATGCAAAGAAGTTCTGGGAAAAATCGAATTTCCTTGTAATCCAGACTAAGTAATACTCAACATTCCCCATTTTTATAGAAATCCAGTGGTGCCAGGCATGAGAATGTCTGGCACTACGATTTTTTTTCAATCAGGTTTTTCTATCGGCCCCGTTTATTGACGGAAAAATTTTGGATGTAGAGAAATAATTGCCGGAATATTTTGCGGGTTACGAAATAAAAGAGTAATTTTGTGCGCTAATTCCGAAAAGGCTCAGAGAAGAGAAGCGCAGGTGCGCGTCCGCCTCACGGACATAATTGTTAAAGTTTCTATTTTAAATGTACGCAATTGTAGAAATTCAGGGACAGCAGTTCAAGGCAGAAGCCGGCAAGTACTTGTATGTCCACTATCTCGGCGAGAACGTAAAAGAAGGCGATTCAATTGATTTCGACAAGGTTCTCTTGATTGATGCCGACGGTGACGTTAAAGTTGGTGCTCCTACCGTAGAAGGAGCAAAAGTTGTTTGCGAGGTGAAACGTCCCCTCGTGAAAGGTGACAAGGTTCTTGTATTCAAGAAGAAACGTCGCAAAGGCTATCGCCGTTTGAACGGTCATCGCCAATGCTTCACCCAAGTAGAGATTAAAGACGTAGTTGCATAACCACTAAAAGTTTAAAGAAATGGCACATAAAAAAGGTGTAGGTAGTTCTAAGAACGGACGTGAATCGGAAAGCAAACGATTGGGCGTCAAAATCTTCGGTGGTCAATTTGCTAAAGCAGGCAACATCATCAAACGTCAACGTGGCACAGTTCACCATCCGGGTTTGAATGTTGGCATGGGTAAGGACCACACATTGTTTGCGTTGGTAGACGGTACAGTCAACTTTACAGAAGGTAAAGGCGGTCGCAAGTTTATCAATGTTCAACCATTGGACGCTGGCAACAATTAATCAGCGCCTTGGGTTGACCCAGAAACAACAAGCATAAAATGGCGGTTGCATTTGCAGCTGCCATTTTTTTATTACAACAATTTATATCAGCATATATGACTAAACAGAAACCATTATATTTGTTTCATCTGCTTGCGTTGTGCATAGTGTGCGTGTGGGGTACCACATTTGTGTCGACCAAAACGCTTATCAGCAACGGACTGACGCCCACGGAAATATTCATCTACCGATTCGCACTTGCTTATATCTGCGTTTTGTTTATGGCGCCTCGTCGGCTTTTTGCCGACACGTTTGCCGACGAGATGAGGATGATTGCCGCTGGACTGACGGGAGGCTCTGTGTATTTTATCACGGAGAACACCGCGCTCGGCATGATGCAGGCCACCAATGTGGCAATCCTTATCAGTGTCACGCCGCTGCTTGCCACGCTTGTGGGAATGGCGGTGTTCCGTTCGGAACGCACAAAGCGTCCGGAACGCGTGATTCTCGGCTCTGTAGTCGCTATGGCAGGCGTTGTCGTTATTTTGTGGAACGGCGGTGACTTCGCAGCGTTCAATCCTTGTGGCACCGCTCTTACGTTTTCAGCGGCGCTGTCGTGGGCTGTCTACAGTTTGTTTGTCAAAAAGCTGTCGCAACGTTATGACAATGTGTTCATTTCGCGCAAGGTGTTTGGCTACGGACTGCTCTCCATGGCTGTGTGGGTGCCGTTTTTCCACCCAGTGAGTTTCCGTTTCGAACAGTTGCTGGTCCCGACGGTGTTTTTCAATATCCTGTTTCTCGGACTTGTGGCGTCGATGCTTTGCTTCACTCTGTGGAATGCCGTGGTGCGCCATTTGGGAATGGTGCGTGCGTCCAACTATATAAATTTCAATGCTGTAGCAACTTTTGTTGCGGCGTTTCTGATACTTGGTGAACACGTCTCTGCGGTGGCTCTTGTGGGTTCTGCCGCTGTGATTTTCGGAGTCTGGCTCGCGGAGGGGAAATAGTGGCCTAAAATTCCGATAAAATGGAATGGCGGAAATATAGAACACTTCCAGATCCATTCCGATAGCGTGAGTATTGGAAAAAATGCGCTACTTTGCATCAAATAAATTCAGCTATGGGCAAAGGAATGACAATGGCGTCGGAGAGATTAGGCAATATTGAAGACTTGTCGTATAAAGATGACATCTCGCTTTTTTCGCAGATAGGAGAGTACAGTCAGAAGCAGCCGTTCCGTGTTATCTCTATCCGAAGATGAGATAAGTCTGTTTATGCAGTATTACGCCCTCCTTGGGTCAAAAATCACGCATTCCTCCTGCCGACATCAAGATGCTGTGATGCAGGCATCAGAGGTCATCAACCGATGCATCATCGACGATGTGCGCCGCCTGCTCCATAATTCCGACAAGAGCGTCAAGGAAATATCCAACGAACTCGGATTTCCCAATCTGTCGTTTTTCGGCAAATATGTGAAAAGAATGCTCGGAATGTCGCCGAAGGCCTACCGCAAGTCGCTCGGCGTTATTGCCGGCGAATGATTGCCGAGAGAATCCGTCCGGAGTTGATGCCTAATGTCCTGGCGGAGAAAAACCGTTGAGGCTCGCATTTGGTGCATAACCCCGACAACGAGATGTTGGCATTTGGGACGCCGGCGCTTTCCATAAGCCAGCGGTTGGCTTCCGCCAGATCTATATGGGCTTTACCGGTGACTGGGTTTCGCCATACGATGTCGTTGAGAGAGAAGGCTCGTTTGGCAAATTCATCCACCACTTCGTCGCCCACCTCAAAGCAGCGTTGGCAGATTGATGCCCCCACCACAGCCTCTATTCCGCATCTGTCGGCGCCTTCATCGACCATCGTTTCTATGGCATTTGCCACGATTCCTTTCATGGAGCCCTTCCAACCGGCGTGGACAGCGGCAATCAACCCGCTCTTAGGCTCGCACAGCAATATAGGCACGCAATCGGCGGTGAACACGCCTATTGCTACATTCGGGAGTCGTGTGACAAGCGCGTCGACATCGGTCGGCGGAGTCGGCGGAACGCTGTCGATAACGGCGACGTTGGTGCTGTGGGTTTGCCGCGCCGTGACGATGTGCTCTGTGCCGAGCAGAGTGCGCAGGCGCTTGAGGCAATCATCGACGTGCGCCGGGTTGTCGCCCGTATATCCGCAGCAGTTGAACTCGGAGTAGGGCGAAAAGCAGTCGGCAGCGCCGCGCTCTGTTGAAAAAGCGTCGATGCTGCCGACATTATGATTGAAGTGAAGCTGGCTAATCATCCTTGAAATCCTCTTCCCAATATTCGTCAGGCCACTCAACGTCCCAAGTCTCTTCCTCCGTGTCGTCATCGCCTTCCTGCTCAATCACGAAGTTGTCTTCCTCCTGCACGCGGTGCGTGATGTCGAGGTCGCGGTGCGTGATGCGCGTCGGGATGCGGTTGTCCTCATCGTTGATGGTGCGCCACAACACGTCTTTCAGCTCCGCCAGTCCCAGTCCTGCCACCGATGAAATAAACACCGTTTCCACGCCTTTCGGAAGGTGTTGCTGCATCTCTGCAATCAGCTCGTCGTCGAGCATGTCGCATTTTGTGATGGCAAGCACGCGTCCCTTGTCGGCCAAATCGGGGTTGAAGCGTTCCAGCTCGTTGAGCAGTACCTCATATTCGCGGCAGATATCGTCGGCGTCGGCAGGAATCATGAACAGCAGCACGGCATTGCGCTCGATGTGGCGCAGGAACCGCAGTCCGAGACCTTTGCCCTCGCTTGCACCCTCAATGATACCAGGAATGTCGGCCATTACAAACGACTGCGCTCCGCGATATCCCACGATGCCGAGGTTTGGCTCGAGAGTCGTAAACGGATAGTCGGCAATCTTAGGCTTTGCCGCCGATATTGCAGACAGCAGGGTCGATTTGCCCGCATTCGGGAAACCGACAAGTCCGACATCGGCAAGAAGTTTCAGCTCGAGGATAATCGATTTTTCGATGGCAGGTTCGCCAGGTTGCGCATAGCGCGGAGTGCGGTTTGTGGCAGATTTGAAATTCCAGTTGCCAAGACCTCCGCGTCCGCCTCTGAGCAGCTTCACTTCCTGCCCGTCGTCGGTCACCTCGCAGAGGAATTTGCCGTTCTCAGCGTCGTAAACCGCCGTTCCGCACGGCACTTCGATAATCTTGTCCTCTCCGTCCTTTCCAAAGCTGCGGCATTCTCCGCCCGGCTGTCCGTCGGTGGCGAAAATGTGCCGTTGATATTTCAGGTGGAGCAGCGTCCACAGGTTGCGGTTGCCACGCAGAATGATATGTCCGCCACGTCCGCCGTTTCCACCGTCGGGGCCGCCTTTCGGCACGTATTTAGCGCGATGGAAATGGCATGAGCCGGCACCGCCTTTGCCGCTTCGGCAAAGGATTTTGACGTAGTCTATAAAGTTTGAGCCTGCCATAATTATAGTATGCTATTCGTTACTTGCAAATTCCATTAAATAAGCCTTGATGAATCCGTCGATGTCGCCGTCCATCACCCCGTTCACGTCGCTTGTCTGCCAGCCAGTGCGATGGTCCTTCACGCGGCGGTCGTCAAACACGTAGCTTCGTATCTGCGAGCCCCATTCGATTTTCTTCTTTCCGGCTTCGATTTTCGCCTGTTCCGCCATTCGGCGTTGCAGTTCCATGTCGTAGAGTTGCGACCGCAGAAGTCGCATCGCATTCTCGCGGTTGTCGAGCTGCGAGCGCGTCTCGGTGTTCTCGATAAGAATCTCGCGCGTCTCACCGGTGTCAGGGTCCTTGTAGTTGTAGCGCAACCGCACGCCCGTCTCCACCTTGTTTACGTTCTGACCTCCGGCACCACCGCTCCGGAACGTGTCCCAAGTGATGTCGGCGGGATTGATTTTCACTTCGATTGAATCATCGACAAGCGGAGTGACAAACACCGAAGCAAACGACGTCATGCGCTTTCCCTGCGCGTTGAAAGGCGACACGCGCACCAGCCGGTGCACACCGTTTTCGCTCTTCAGGTATCCGTAAGCCAAGTCGCCCTCCACCTGTATGGTGACCGACTTGATGCCTGCTTCGTCGCCCTCCACAAGGTGTATGATCGACGTCTTGTAGCTGTGTTTCTCGCACCATCGCAGATACATGCGCATCAACATCTGTGCCCAGTCCTGGCTCTCTGTGCCTCCCGCGCCCGAATTTATTTTCAGGACTGCGCCGAGTTTGTCCTCCTCGCGTCGCAGCATGTTGCGCAGTTCCACGTCTTCAAAGCGTTCGATGGTCTTCTGATACATCTCGTCGAGTTCCTGCTCAGTGACCAGTCCCTCCTTCACGAAATCAAACCCCAGTTTGAGCTCGTTGACCATCTTTTCTATATCCTCGTAGCTGTCAATCCAGTAGTGCAATTCCTTCACTTTGCGCATCTGCTTCTCCGCCGCCTTCTGGTCGTCCCAGAAATTGGGCACGTGCGTGCGCAGTTCCTCTTCTTCGACTTCTATTTTCTTCGAGTCGACGTCAAAGATACCTCCTCAACGCCAACATGCGTTCTTCTGTCTCTTTTAATTGTTCTTGCGTAATCATCCTAATATACAAATTTTCTGCGAATTTCGCAATTTTCCGTCAAATCTGCAAATTCCGTATCTTTTTCTTTGGCATTTCGCGTCAAAGTGTCTACCTTTGCGATAGAAAATGCGGTAGTAGCTCAGTTGGTAGAGCATCAGCTTCCCAAGCTGAGGGTCGCGAGTTCGAGCCTCGTCTACCGCTCCAACAGCCAAGCCGGGCGGCGACATCTGTCACCGCCCGGCTTGGCTGTTATATTTCAGTGAAAAGTTATTTCAGGTCGGCGATTAGTTGTCGGGCGGCAGTTTCGGCGCTGTCGTTAGAACCGAGGCGCTGTCTGACGGTTTTGTAGCCATCGAGCATAGCGCTCCGTTCAGGGCTGTCGGCAAGCAACGGCGCGAGGTTGGCGGCGATGTTGTCGGGGTTGCATAGGTGGAGCAGCAGTTCGGGCACCACTTCTTTGTCTGCGATAAGGTTTGGCAACGACACGAATCTCACTTTCAGAATGTGTTCAAACAGCTTGTATGATAGTTTTGAGCCGTTTGCCCTGTAGCATACCACCTGCGGTGTGCCGATTGCTGCTGTCTCAAGAGTCGCCGTTCCTGATGTCACCAATGCGGCTTGGGAGTGGGCGAGCAGCGGATAGGCAGCGTCGTAGATTATCTTCATTCCTGGAACCACCGACTCGTAAAAGCCCCTGTCGACATTAGGCGCGCCTGCCACAATGGCCTGCACGTTTGGAAACCGGCTTGCGGCTTCAGCCATTAGCGGAAGGTTGTTGCGGATTTCTCCAAGCCGCGACCCCGGTAGCAGTGCAACGGTCGGTCTGTCGTTGTCAAGCCTGTTGGCGCGGAAGAATTCCTCTTTTGACGGCATTGTCAGCATCGCCTCCGCTATCTCGTTGGCTGTTGGGTTGCCCACATAGTCCACACTGTAGTCGTGGCGTGCGAAAAATTCAGTTTCGAACGGCAGTATGGAGAAAACTTTCTTGACGTATTTCTTTATCGACTTTACGCGCCATTCCTTCCATGCCCATACTTTCGGAGAGATGTAGTAGTAGACCGGGATTCCGATATTGAACGCGTATTTTGCTATTTTCAGATTGAACGACGGGTAGTCGATGAGAATGAGTGCGTCGGGGCGGAATTCGGCAATCGCCTTCTTTGCCCGTTTCATGTTGCCGAGGATTGTTGGCAGATGGCGCAGCACCTCGGAGAACGCCATAAAAGCCATCTCCTTGTAGTGTGTTATGGGACGGCATCCCGCGGCATGCTCCATACAGTCGCCTCCGAAGAATGCAAACGAGGCGTTGTCGTCGTTTTTGCGAATAGCTTTGATCAGGCGTCCGGCATGCAGGTCGCCCGATGCTTCGCCAGCGATAAGAAAGTATTTCATAAGCGCAAAGATAGTGAAAAATTCCTATGAGAAGGCTTGAAACCCCATTGATAGTTGGATATGAAAGCCACATAAGTTACCTTTGTAATGAAAATCGGTGATAATGGAAGACAAAGTAGTGAAAATCGACATACGGGAAGCCATATCTGGCAAGCTGCCAAAGGCATCGCGCTGGATACCAGGATTCGTTTACCGTTGGCTTGCCCGCCTGATTCGTCAGGACGAGCTCAACCGAGTGCTTTGCGAAAACCGAGGCAAGACAGGCAGCGCTTTCGCGGAAGGCGCGTTGCAGACGCTCGGCGTGAGCGTTAGCGTGATGGGCGAGGAGAATATCCCCGCTTCCGGCAGGTTTGTATTTGTGTCCAATCATCCTCTCGGCGGGCTTGACGGCATCGGTCTGATAGCGTTTCTCGGGAAGCGTTACGGCGACGACCACCTGCGTTTTCTTGTCAACGATGTGCTGATGGCAGTGAAGCCGCTCGACAACGTGTTTTTGCCAATCAACAAATACGGCAGCCAGTCGCGCGAGTCGATGCGGGCAGTCGACGCAGCCTATGCCGGCGATTTCCAGATAGGCACTTTCCCAGCCGGACTGTGTTCCCGAGAGGGAGACGACGGCCGCGTTCGCGACCTTGAATGGAAGAAATCGTTTGTCGCCAAGAGCGTGGAAACGCATCGAGACGTCATTCCTGTATATTTTAGCGGTCTTAATTCAAGATTTTTTTATAAATTTGCAAAATTCCGCAAGAAGTTGGGCATCAAGTTCAACATAGAGTTGATTCTTCTGCCCGGCGAGATGGTTAAGAATCGAGGGTCGAAATTTGAAATACGTGTAGGCAAGCCTATCCCCTGGACCGCCTTCACCTCCGCCCGCCGCAGTGGCGAGTGGGCAGAAATCGTGAAGGATAAAGTGTATGGTATGGCAGACGAGCAATAGAAAATGAAAGTAGACAGCATCATAGCTCCGGTTCATAAGAGCCTGTTGAAGATGGAGCTGACGGAGGCGCGTTTTCTCCGAAGCACAAATAAAGGGCACAATGAAATCTACATTGTCGATGCCCATAACTCTCCCAACGTGATGTGGGAGATAGGTCGTTTGCGCGAGATAGCGTTCCGCACGTCGGGGGGCGGCACAGGCAAGAGCGCCGATATCGATGAGTTTGACACGATGGAGGAGCCGTGCCAGCAGCTGATTGTGTGGAATCCGGAGGCAGAGGAAATCATAGGCGGTTATCGTTTCCTTCTTGGTGAGAATATGAAGATGGACAAGAACGGAGTGCCGCGGATAGCGATGTCGCACATGTTTGGCTACTCACAGGAGTTTTTGAAAGAGAAACTTCCGTACACGCTTGAGCTTGGACGCTCGTTTGTGTCGGTGGAATACCAGTCGACCAAGGCAGGCGTCAAGGCACTATATGCGCTCGACAACCTGTGGGACGGACTCGGCGCGCTTACGGTAGTCTATCCGAATCTGAAGTATTTTTTCGGCAAGATGACGATGTATCCAAGTTATCCTCACGAATGCCGCAACATGATCCTGTATTTTCTTGACAAATATTTTCACGACAACGACCGCCTCGTGTATCCGTTGCATCCTCTCGACGCTCGCATCGACGAAGACAAGATGCGTCACATCTTCACAGGGTCGACATTCCGCGAGGACTATAAGATTCTCAACAGCCATATCCGGAGCCATGGCATCAATATCCCGCCGCTTGTCAACTCCTATATGAATCTGTCGCCGAAGATGCTTGTGCTCGGCACGGCAATCAATGATGAGTTTGGCGACGTTGAGGAGACGGGTATCTTTTTTGCGATATCCGACATCTATGAGGACAAGAAAATGCGTCATATCCGCACGTTCTATCACCGATTCATTGAGTATCGGCAGGAACTGGTGAGAAGAATGAGAGACTATTCACGAAACAGAAAGTAATAAATAATGAATAAGAAATCAATCATTGCCACGCTTGTAGCGTTTTCGGCTATCGGAGTGGCATCGGCAGAAGCGCCATTGCAGGTTGAAGGCTCTGTGAGCGCGAATGCCGGCAGCGGCGACTTTGCGCCATATTTTATGATGGCCAACCGTGGCGGGACGCTTACGCAGCCAAAGGCGGTTGAGCTTCGCGTCAAGGCGCTGAAGGATTTTGACTTGAGCGAGAGGTTCAGCTATGGTTTCGGTGCCGACCTTGTGGGAGGTTATCAGTCGAAATATACGCAGTATGACCAAGCCGTCAATACACCGGCAGTGCAGGGGCATCATCCCAATGCAATATGGTTGCAGCAGCTTTATGGAGAGGTGAAGTATCGCGGAGTGTATTTGTCGGTGGGCATGAAAGAGCGCACGTCGCCATTGATGAACGACAGTCTCGGAGTTGGCGACTACACGCAGTCGAACAACGCCCGTCCGCTTCCGCAGGTGCGTGCCGGATTTGTCGATTTTCAAAACATTCCGTTTACCAACGGATGGGTGCAGATACAGGGCGAGATAGCCTATGGCTACTACATGCAGGACGATTGGTTTGAAGACCATTTCAACTACTATAGCGGCTTTATCAACACGGGCGAATATTATAACTATAAGCGGTGCTATTTCCGTACCAAGCCGTCGAAGCCGTTCTCAGTTACTGTCGGCATGCAGATGGTGACGGAATTCGGTGGCACTGCCACGTCCTATAGCTATGACAGCGGTGAGGGAAAAGTGAAAGCCAAAGAGGATCGCTATGACACAACGTGGAAAGACTTTGTCAGAGCGTTTTTTGCGTCGGAGGGCGGAAGCAATCCGGGCGATGCTTCCTATCATTATGGCAACACGCTTGGCTCATGGGACTTCGTGGCTCGCTATCGGCTGAAGGACAAGAGCGAGATTAAAGCATTTTTCCAGAAGCCGTTTGAAGACGGGTCGGGCATCGGTTGGATGAACGGTTTCGACGGCATCTGGGGTTTGGAATATAAGAATGCGAAAAAGGGAATTGTCAATGGCGCGGTTCTGGAGTATGTTGACTTCACCAACCAAAGCGGGCCAATGCATTGGGCGCCGCACGACCATAAGGACACGAAGTTCACCGATCAGGTTACAGGCGGCGACAGTTATTATCAGAATTTCCGTTGCAACCCTTACAGTAATTTCGGTATGTCGCAAGGCACAATGTTTATCCCGTCTACAATCTATGACCGACGTGGAGAAAACCGCATTTATGACAACCGAGTCAGAGGATTCCAACTTGGTGTGAGCGGCAATATTTATGCACCGCTTGAATATCGTCTGCTCGTGAACTATCGTAAATCGTGGGGCTCGTATGGCAATCCACGTTTGTCGGTGGTCGACAACACGTCGTTTATGCTTGAGGGAACATACCATTTCAAGCAGGTGAAAGGGCTGACGCTTAACGGGCAGTTGGCGTTTGACAAGGGAGAGCTTGCCGGCGGCGACAATTTCGGAGTGCTTCTCAGTGTGAAATATAATGGATTATTTGATATTTTCAAACGATAGAAAATGAAGAAGTTAACTATAATATTTGCTTTTGTGGCGATGCTTGCCATGTCGGGCTGCGTGCAGAACAACGGCCATATCGGACATTGGTTTGGCTTGTGGAAGGTGGAGCGTGTGACTATAGATGGGCAGGATGACGCAGACTATAAAGGCAATGTGTTTTTTGCATTCCAAGGAGCGGTGTTTGGGGTAGGCACACAGGGCGGCATAACATGGTACGGACGATGGGAAGATTCGGAAAAAAAAGGCTGCATATCGATTGAGATGAATACGGAAATAGACCAATCACGCCTTCCGGACTACAATAAGTTGCATGTTTATGTTGAGAAACAGATGGTTTTCCGCCTTGTGTCGCACAAAGGCAGCGACAAGGTGCTCGAATATGTGGGACCTGACGGCAAGACCTATACCTACTACCTTAAGAAATGGTAGCCGATTGGGAAATCCCGTTGAAAAGTAGTACTTTTGCAAATCAATAAGAAAACAAATAAAAAAACATATATCGATGAATAATTTCGTTGAAGAACTAAAATGGCGCGGTATGGTGCACGACATGATGCCGGGCACAGAAGAGCAATTGCAGAAAGAAATGACTACTGCCTATGTCGGCATCGACCCAACGGCAGACTCTCTGCACATCGGACATTTGGTGAGCGTAATGATTTTGCGCCACTTCCAGCGTTGCGGCCACAAGCCGTTGGCGCTTATCGGCGGAGCAACAGGAATGATCGGCGACCCGTCGGGAAAGTCGGCAGAGCGCAATCTGTTGACAGAAGAAGTGCTTCGTCACAACCAGGACTGCATCAAGAAGCAGCTGTCTAAATTCTTGGATTTCGACAGCGACGCTCCCAACGCAGCCGAGTTGGTCAACAACTATGACTGGATGAAGGAATTCTCGTTCCTCGACTTCGCGCGCGAGGTGGGCAAGCATATCACAGTGAACTATATGATGGCGAAAGACAGCGTGAAGCGTCGTTTGAACGGCGAGGCCCGCGACGGATTGTCGTTCACCGAGTTTACTTATCAGCTGCTCCAGGGTTATGACTTCCTGCACCTTTACGAGACAAAGAACTGCAAACTCCAGATGGGTGGCAGTGACCAATGGGGCAACATCACCACAGGAACCGAGTTGATACGCCGCACGAACGGCGGAGATGCTTTCGCCCTCACATGTCCGCTCATCACGAAAGCCGATGGAGGCAAGTTTGGTAAGACAGAGTCGGGCAACGTATGGCTTGACCCGCGCTACACATCGCCTTACAAATTCTATCAGTTCTGGCTCAACGTCAGCGACGACGATGCCCAGCGCTACATAAAAATCTTCACATTCCTCAGCCGTGAGGAGGTAGAGGCGTTGGTTGCAGAGCATCTTCAGGCTCCTCATCTGCGTCTGCTCCAGAAGCGTTTGGCAAAAGAGGTGACAGTGATGGTTCACTCCGAGGCAGATTATGAGTCGGCGGTAGAGGCGTCAAACATCCTCTTCGGCAATGCCACAGCCGACGCTCTCCATAAACTTGACGAAGACACATTCCTCGCGGTGTTTGAGGGTGTGCCTCAGTTTGAGGTGTCGCGCGACGTGGTTGCCGGCGGAGTCAAGGCGGTTGACCTTTTTGCCGAGCATGCCAAGATTTTTGCATCTAAAGGCGAGATGCGCAAGTTGACCCAGGGTGGCGGTGTTTCGCTCAACAAGGAAAAGCTTGCGGCGTTCGACCAGGAGGTGACAACAAAAGATTTGCTTAACGACAAGTATCTGCTTGTGCAGCGAGGCAAGAAAAATTATTTCTTGATAGTTGTGAAGTAGGTAAAATGCGCATATAGACAAAACGCGACCAGAATGCCGTGATTCGGCTTGCTGGCCGCGTTTCTCTTTTTTACGAAAATCTCAACGAGTTAAAAATGTAGTTTTAATGGAGTATGTTGCTGAACCAGTGTAAAAAAAGCGGATTGTAAAAAGGAGAAAATTTTTGCTCAGAAAAATAAACGAAAGCAAATGCCGCCTGAACAGGTTTTAGATTGTAATTAGATATAATAAATTGTTATTGCATTGATAGAGTGCGATTTATGTGTCGACGCGGCTGAAACAGAGTGAAAAATGCGCAAATGTTAAATTTAATACTTTTGATTAACACTTTATGATGATTGAAAATTGTGGCAAATATGAAGATAAAAAAGGAAAAATCTGAAAATTTGTCAGTAAAAATAAGTTTAAAAAGCAAACTTTTAGTTCAGTGTTTTGTGCTGACAAGCGGCGGAAGCAGGCAAAAAACGACATATTGACCAAAATGAAATAAGTGGCTGAAGCTCATACCAGTCGCCATTAGCATACTGCAATTAAATGTAGGAAATTGATTTTTAGAGTGTTATATAAGTATGTTGTATAACATAAAATTAATAAACATTTCCAACCTTTAGGAAAGTAAAAAATAGTGAAAGAAAACTTGCACGGACGGAAAATCGGATGTAACTTAGCAAAGTGCTACAGAAAGCGATAATTTGAATATAAAAAGAGATAAATTAGCGTTTTGATTAGAAAAAAGTGATAATAAAAACGAGCAAATAGTGCCGTCTTATCTTAATTTCGCTAAGAAGATTTAACAAAGGAAGCTTTCGCTCCGGTAATAGATTGTAATTGCCGGGAAAAGGAACAGAAAAGAAATATTTATTGTGTGTTTTATATAATTGTTTAAAAGATTTATGAGACTAAAGAAATTTGTCATGATGGCTTTGATGTCATTGCTCAGTTTGTCGGCATACGCTGACGTGACTGTGACAGGCATCGTGGTAGAAGCCGGGACGAACGACCCTATCATTGGAGCCACAGTGGTAGAGAAAGGGCGTACGTCTAATGGAGTCGCAACCGACGTAGACGGTGCGTTTACGCTGACTCTTCCTTCTTACGATTCTCGCATCGTTGTTACCTATGTAGGTATGAAGGCGAAGGAAGTGAAAGCCTCTTCCAAACCTCTCACAATCGTACTCGATTCAGATTCGCAGACATTGAAAGAGGTCGTTGTAACAGGTATGTCTAAAGTGGACAAACGAATCTTTACCGGAGCAACGACTCAGATTTCAGCCGACAAGGCAAAGCTGGATGGTGTGAGCGACGTATCTCGTTCACTTGAAGGCCGTTCAGCCGGTGTGTCGGTGCAGAACGTGTCGGGAACCTTCGGTACAGCTCCAAAAATCCGCGTGCGTGGTGCGACATCAATCTATGGCGCCAGCAAGCCGTTGTGGGTAGTCGACGGAGTTGTTATGGAAGACGCAGTAGAGGTGTCAGCCGACGACCTTTCATCGGGCGATGCCGTGACATTGATTTCTTCTGCAATCGCAGGTCTTAACTCAGACGATATCGAGAGCTTCCAGATTCTTAAGGACGGTTCAGCAACTTCTATCTATGGTGCCCGCGCCATGGCAGGTGTGATTGTCGTAACGACAAAGAAAGGTAAGGCAGGCCATACACGCGTAAGCTATACAGGAGAGTTGACCACCCGCTTGAAACCTCACTATTCAGAGTTCAACATCAGCAACTCACAGGAGCAGATGGGCATCTATCGCGAGATGGAGCAGAAAGGATGGCTTGAGTTTGCCAACTTGGCAAAAGCGTCGACATCAGGTGTTTATGGTAAGATGTATCAGCTGATTGCCTCTTATGCCGATGGTAAGTTCGGAATTGAGAACACTCAGGCCGCGAGAAACGCATACTTGCGTGAGGCAGAGTTCCGCAACACCGACTGGTTTGACCTGTTGTTCAGCAATGCGGTGCTTCAAAACCACTCGTTCAGCATCGCCGGCGGTACAGACAAGGGTAACTTCTACACATCATTGTCAGTGATGAACGATCCGGGATGGACATTGTCGAGCAACGTTCGCCGTTACACATTCAATGCCAATGCATCTTATCAGATTTCTCCGACATTGAAATTCAGTGTTTTGACATCAGACTCATACCGTCAGCAGAAAGCTCCTGGAACATTGAGCTCTTCTACCGACGCCGTAAACGGAACAGTGAACCGCGATTTTGATATCAACCCGTACAGCTACGCAATCAACGCATCGCGCGCATTGGATCCAACAGAGTACTACACTCGCAACTATACAAGTTTCAATATCTTCAACGAGCTTGACAACAACTATATCGATATCAATGTGACTGACTTGAAATTCCAGGCAGAATTGAACTGGACGCCAATCAAAGGACTTGATATCAACGCTTTGGGAGCATATCGCTACCAGAGCAGCGTTCAGCAGCACTATGTGAAGGACAACTCGAACCAAGCCAACGCTTACCGCGCAGGTATCGATCCGGAAGACGCTACAATCCGCGATTCCAACTCGTTCCTTTACACAGACCCTGACGATCCAAACGCATTGCCAGTGTCGGTAATGCCACAAGGAGGTATTTATTACAACGACACCTACACCGTGTCGCAGTATGACTTCCGTGGAACGGCAACATACAACAAGACATGGAACAACACCCACATTTTCAATGTGATGGGTGGTTTGGAAGTAAGTTCAACCGACCGTAAGTCAATCGGCTGGGAAGGCTGGGGCTTTGTCTATGACAACGGCGGTGTTCCTTCGCTCGACTACAAGCTCTTCAAGCAGCAGATTGAGGAAGGTCACACTTACTATGCAATCTCTCCTTCATACCGCCGCAGCTTTGCAGCGTTTGCCAACGCAACATATTCATACAAAGCACGCTACGTGCTCAACGGGACAATCCGTTATGAGGGAACCAACAAGTTGGGTATGTCGCGCAACTCACGCTGGTTGCCAACGTGGAACGTGTCAGGCGCATGGAACGCACACGAGGAAGGCTTCTTCAGAGAGAAAGTTGACCCAAAAGTGCTTTCACACGCAACAGCCCGTGTGTCATACTCACTTACAGCCGACAGCGGACCATCAAGCATCTCCAACGCCACACCTATTTATACATCAGGAACAGCATGGCGTCCGTCGGCATCCGACCAAGAGCTTATGCTTGAGCTTTCGACACTTGGAAACTCAGAGCTGACTTACGAGAAGAAACACGAGTTCAACTTCGGTGTCGACCTCGGTTTCTTGAACAACCGTATCAACGCCAGCGCTGATATCTATTTCCGTAACAACTTCGACCTTATTGGTTTGACTTATACTCCGGGTGTCGGTGGTGAGTCGATGAAATATGCCAACGTAGCATCGATGAAGTCGCATGGTGCCGAGGTTACAATTTCAACCAGCAACCTTAGCCCAGAATTGAAGGATTGGAAATGGTCGACCGACTTGACATTCTCTAAGACCAAGAGTGAGATTACCGATCTCCAGTCGCGTTCGAGCAACATCTACCTTGTCAATGGCGCAGGTTACGCATTGCAGGGTTATCCAGTGCGCTCACTGTTCTCTTATCAGTTTGCTGGTTTGAACGAGCAGGGTATTCCTCAGGTAATCAACGAGAACGGAGAAGTTGTAACGTCCGACGTGAACTTCCAGAGCTTCGACGCAACCCACCTTGTATATGAAGGTCCTACCGACCCGACCATCACCGGTGGATTCGGCAACACCGTAAGTTGGAAAAACTTCCGTTTGAACGTGTTCTTGACTTACTCGTTCGGCAACAAGATCCGTTTGGATCCGGTGTTCAAATACAGCTACGACGACATGCAGGCATTGCCACGCGAGTTTAAGAACCGTTGGGTGACTCCGGGCGATGAGATGTACACAACCATCCCTGCAATCGCAACTTACCGTCAGTATGTCGCTGACTCACAATTGTCGCGAGCATACAATGCTTACAACTATTCAACAGAGCGTATCGCCGACGGCGGATTCGTCCGTCTGAAGGAAATCTCGTTGACTTACGACCTTCCGGAATCGTTCTTGAAGAAGATTCGTTTCTCATCGGCATCGGTTAAGGTGCAGGCCACCAACCTCTGTCTGCTTTACGCCGACAAGAAGTTGAACGGTCAGGATCCGGAATTCTTCAACACAGGTGGTGTGGCAACTCCTAACCCGAAGCAGTTCACATTCACTCTTCGTTTCAGCTTGTAGGATTGTAAAACAAATTAATAGACAACAGAATTATGAAATTGCAAAAATTATTATATATAGGTGTTGCTGGATTGGTATCACTCACATCGTGCAGCGATTTTCTTGATCATCTGCCCGACAACCGTATCGATCCGCAGAATCCGAAGCAATTGCAGTTGATGCTCGTAGACGGATATGTGAATTACGACTACGCAACAATGTGCGAGTTGAGTTCGGACAACATAGTCGACAACCACGCTCCAGATGCGAATGGTGTGACTTATGAAGCTACAGGCTCAAATGACCCTATTCTCGACCAGTTCTTCGCATGGGAAGACGCCAACATGTCGAGCAAGCAGGATTCTCCGACAGCTGTATGGCAGGGATGCTATCATGCAATCGCCGTAGCCAACCACGCGTTGAAGAAAGTAGAGGAGTTCAAGGCTGCCGGCAAGTTTACAACAGGCGAGGACGCCGACCGTTTGAATGCCGCCTATGGCGAGGCATTGCTCGTCCGCGCTTACCATAACTTCATTCTTGTCAACTTGTTCTCAAAGCAGTATGGCAAAACCAGTGCAACAGACCAGGGTATTCCTTACTCGACAGAGCCTGAAGACAAGGTGCAGGTTGCTTACGAGCGCGGTACCGTAGCTCAGGTTTATGACAAAATTGAGGCAGACCTTATTGAAGGTTTGAAATACGTAAGTGACCAGTACTATTCAGTGCTCCGCTACCACTTCAATACAACGGCAGCCAACGCATTCGCAGCGCGCTTCTATCTTTTCAAGCGTGACTATGTGAAGGCAGAGCAGTATGCAACAGCCGCTCTCGGTGCGAGTCCAGCTGAAAAGATGCGTAAGGACTATTGGTCAACATCGTTCACATCGTTGAACTCCGACGCCACTACATTCTACTCATCGTCGTCGTCGTCCAACTTCTTGTTGATCCCGACCAACTCAATCGCATTTATCTCAATGTGTAACAACTACTACGCTGCCGGCGCACGCTATGCATGCAACCGCGGCGCGGCAACTTCCACCCTTTATGGTTATGGACCATGCTGGGACACCAACTTCCTGCCTACAATGGCTCAGCACCTTTACGTGAACAGCAAGCAGGAGTATGGTATGTGGCCGTCATGGATGTATATGTTGTTTGAGTATACCGACAAAGTAGCAGGCATTGGTTATCCAAAGCGTATCCGCGCAGAGTTTACCGGTGAGGAGACATTGTTGACACGTGCCGAGGCTCGCATCTTCATGGGCAAGATTGATGAAGCAGTCAGCGACTTGAACATTTGGGCACAGTCGCACGACACAGATGCCTCACACCCGTTGTCGCAGCTGACATCTACTGTCATCAAAAATTGGTATAACAAGAAGAATGCTACAAGCGATGGCCAGGATCCACGAGCTTACATCCTTCAGGATCTCAATATCGAGCAAGTGTGCGAACCGGCACCGGGCAACACGTCGTATACGCTTGACGACAACAAGTTGCCTTATCTCTGGTGTGTGCTTCACTTCCGTCGCATTGACCAAGTGTTTACAGGAACCCGTTGGTTCGACATCAAGCGTTTCGGCATCGAAATTACCCACCAGATTGGCCGTACACGTACAGAAGTGTTGAAGCTTGACGACGACCGTCGCGCCTTCCAGATTCCAACCGAGGCAATCCAGGCGGGTCTGACCCCGACACCGCGTGTGGTAAAGGGCATAACTGAGTCGGCAATGACGAAGGCAAATCTTAACTTGTCAATTGTAAGATAAACATAATCAATTAAATTATCAGACAATCATGAATTTCAAAAAATATATTTATATAGCAGCTGTTGCTCTCGGAATGGGTGTGACGTTTGCGGCATGCTCCGACGATGATCTCGATCCGAACAGCATCTTCGACGACAGCGAAGGTCAGCTTGACCCTACATCGCCGACTTATCAGCTCGACAAGTTCTGCGACGACAGCCTCCGCGTGCCTTACAACTGCGCGTTGACTTACCGCATGAAGGACGTGATGACCGACAAGAGCTACAACTTGGTCCCAGCCAAGTATGAGAACTCTGTCGATTTGGCAGTGCTTTGCAAGTACTACTGGTTTGACGTGTACTACAGCGTTGTTCCTGACAAGGACTTCTTGAAGAAATACGGACCCCGCATTCTTCACTTCATTGGTTCGTCGGCAGTCAACCCCGCCAACCACACAGAGGTGCTCGGTTTGGCAGAGAGCGGAATCAAGATTTCTCTCTACAAACTTAATGCGATGAACTTGAACAGCATCAAGGATCTCAACGACCGTTATTTCCACACAATGCACCACGAGTTCGCCCACGTGCTTCACCAGACCAAGACCTATCCAAAGGAATTCGACCAGTTGTCAAACGGTCACTATGACGCTCTTGGATGGCAGGACCGCAATGCAGCTGAAGTTGCTTCGCTCGGCTTCACCACACCTTATGCAAGCAGCCAGCCACGTGAGGACTTTGCAGAGACCATCTCAAACTACATCACAATGACTGATGCTGAATGGGCGGCTCTTGAGAAATTGGCTGCATCCAACTATCAGGGCAAGGACGACGGCGTAGACGGATTGGCAATTTTGAAACAAAAGGTGGAAATTGCCCGCAACTGGCTCCGTGACTCATGGGGAACCGACCTCGACAAGCTCCGCAATGAGGTTCAGACTCGCCAGAACGCTTACAGTATCGACTTGTTGAAAGAGTTGAGAAAGCAGGTTTACGACATTCCAGTTCCTGGAAAATAAGGAAAAAAACAGGTGTAACCAATAAAAACAATGCAAAGAATTATGAAAAAAACAATTGCTATATTATTAAGCGTTTCCTGCCTGTTTGGTCTTAACTCGTGCTTCAAGACCGAGGAAGATATCTTTGACCAGTCTCCGGCGCAGCGCTTGAACAAGTTGACAAGCGACTACCGCGAGGTGCTCTCTGGCTCAGAGAACGGCTGGGTGCTTCAATATTTCGCATCGGAAACCGAGCAAGGCTATCCGTTTGTGATGAAGTTTGACAAAAGCGGCAAGGTGACAATCGCTGGCAACAACAGCGTGTCGACCGGTGGTGTATATAAAGAGGAATCATCGACTTACGATTTCGTACAGGATATGTCGGTTGTGTTGACTTTCGACACATACAATGAAATCTTCCACGAATTCTCTTCTCCACAAACCGACGGTGTGGGCCACGGCGGCGACTATGAGTTCCAAATGAAGGGTATGAGCGCCGACAAGGACACCATATACGTTATGGGTAAGAAATCGGGCATCGACATGCGTCTCGTGCGCTTCCCGATGGGAGCACAATATACCGACGCCGCTGGCGCGACAGAGACTGTCGACAGCTGGGCTGACTATTTCAAGGCTATCGAAGCTAACACAGCGCGCTTGTTCAACAACAAGATTTCAGGCTATACGCTCTCTTCAGGCGATGAGACGTTTGACGTTGACGGTCTCGGCGTGGGAGTCATGGCGCTTACTCCGGTAGGCTTGTCGGAAATCGAGGCGGCATCCCGCACTTACTATCGCGGTATCATCGTAAATCTTGACAACACTGTCCGCTTGTCGTCGCCATTCGAGGGCGAGAATGGTAAGTTCAGCGTTCAGGATTTGGCAATTGATGCGACAAACACCAAGATGACGTCGCCTGACGGCACAGTGACGCTCAATGCGCCTACTGTAGAGCAGCTCTTCAAGGTGGCAGGTGCAAGCTGGATGATTGACCCAGAGACAATGACCGCAAAGACAAAAACGCTCTACGATGCGGCTGTTGAAGGCGCTGCAACCAAGAAGCGTACAGTGGAGTTCGGTTATCAGTATGACTCAAAGACTGGAAAAATCTGTATGGTAGTCAAATTGCTTCAGGCTGGCACAACCAAGGCATCTGTGGCATTGTTCTATCTCGACGCTACAGTGGCAAGCGACGGAACATTGACATATACAGCCGATGGCTCGGGTGACCGCAATGCGCAGTCGTACAGCAAGAATGTGCCTGGACTGCTTGATTTTGTCAAAGGTATGGCTGGAAGCTACGGCGTTACAGCAGAGACTCCGTTCTCTCCGGCGCAGATGAAGTTCGTGAATAAAGCTGACGGCAACGACACGTTTACAGCAAAATTGAACTAAGAAAGTCAAAATCCAAATCTAAACAGTTTCCGGCTGCGGTTTCGCAGTCGGAAACTTTGTTTTTGGGGGACATCCAGTTTGGAGGGCGTTGGCTCCTGTGTGTTTATACAACCGCTCTTCGGCGGTAGCGGGTGTGCGCATTGGTGTCACGGGGTAGGCAAGCCAACCCCGTGCTAACATATATAACCGCTCTTCGGCGGTTTTTGGGATGGCAATGCACCGTGCCATTGATGCATACCGATGTGGGGCGATGGCAATCAGAAGGCGAAGGCAACCGCCGAATGCGGTTGTATAATCATAGCCCCAGGTTGGCTTGCCTACCTGGGGTCAGTCGAGGAATAATAATCTACCGCCGAAGGGCGGTTGTATAAAATGAGGAATATAATAATTTGCAAACAGGCGATTCGTCACTGGGTGTTGACATATACAACCGCACTTCGGCGGTAGTGGCGTGTGCTCATGGCATCACGGGGTAGGCAAGCCAACCCCGTGCTAACATATACAACCGCACTTCGGCGGTTTTTGGGTTGGCGTATTATGAAACCGCTCTTCGGCGTTTTTTTTTGGTTGTCGTATTATGAAACCGCTCTTCGGCGGTTTTACTTCGGTGTCACCGCAGGAAATGACAATTTTATGGCAAAAATGGGAAAATGCTGTTTTTTATTCGCAAAAAATGATTATTTGATAGGCAAGTAATAGAAACGAAGATAGGCAACGCACTGCGTTCCCTATCTTTTTATCACTTGTTGCGTCTGTTTTTTGAATCCACACCTTTAGAGAAAGCACGAAGTTGTTGCTTCCCAAGGAGGCCATGAAGTGGTGATGAACGGAGAATAACACTACTCTCACTCTCTCGGAGGGTGTGACAGAAGTTCTTTTTGTACAAACACTCCTTTCTCGAACTTCCATTTTCCAAACTCATAATCAACGGCAGAACCACGGCTGAAAGATTCTATAATCTTTTCTTTTTTGTTAAGCGTAGGATTGGGAATATCATGGAATGATGGAACAAACAAGAACTTCTGCTTGACTTCATTCCAGACATAAGCATCCCAATATTCCACACCTTGATTTCCGAATTGTCCCAAATATACCAACAGATCTTTATTGCCATCAAACGTCACATCAGCCATCAGACAGCTATCCTTCCGGCCACCATTTGGGTCAAAAGTATCGTCCTTTGGATAAGAGAAAGGTATAATTTGTACTGTTTTCTCCCCTCGCATAATAAATACTTCAAAATCGAAATCCTTGGACTTGGGAGATTGTGTTCTTATAACAGCGTTAAGCGTATCTTCCGATGCAATATCTTGCTTGGTAAAGACTTTGCCCGAAATCACGCTATCGGTGTCAATAGACATGCTGTTTTTGGTAGGGTTTCCCTGCCCCACCTTACTTTCCTTGCAACCGAAGATCAACATCAAAGAAAGTATTACTAATGTACTATCGATAATTCTTTTCATTGTCTTTAAATATTTTGATCATTTCATTGCGATAATTTTCTTATAAAAGATAAATATATGCAATAGTTAGAATAACCACAGCAATGATAAGAAGGAATCGCTTTCTACTCTTCAATAAGAGGTTTGTATCTTTTATTTTTTGCATCATATCTTCCCATTCTTTTTAATATTTGATTTCCAAGAATTTGTATATTCTTGTCTCTTGTTGAATTATTGCATTCAAAGGTAGTGCTTTTAGCCTTTAAGCCACTATTGCACAACCCCTTTCTTTGAAAAGAACGTAAAATCAATAGTATTATTGCGATGATTGTAGTTTTATTAACATAAAGCTCTAAAGCAGCCAAAGGAGAACAAGAGCAAGGAAGCCGTGGAGACCAACAAGGATATCGAGCAGTTGTTGCTTTCCATCCAAAAAGCTTTCGAAGTGCTTGTGGAAAAGAAAACGGACTTACCCTGTTCCTACCATTCGGGACGATACTCGTTCGCCAGCCTCATTACGCTGGAGGCAGGTGTGCTGATAAGCTTGAAGTATATACGGCAGTTTTGGGAAATAGAGTTAGCTTGGATTCCATAGCTGGAACTTATAACGGTGTGTTACCGCCGAATGTTGAGACAACACTCACGTTAAATGCTGATGGTACCTACTTGTTGATACAGACATTCAAAGAAAAGCAGAACGAGCAGGAAAGGTTAAGAGGAACTTCCCAAGTGCTTGACAACAACATCCTGATGCTTGTGCATCCTTTGAGTGGTGACAATATTTTCTATAAGGTGAGAGAGAATAAAAGTGTTATTTTGCTGGATTCATTTGACAATGAACCTAAAAGAGAGGATAGCAAGAACTATACTCAGAAGAAGAAAGGATAAAAAAAGTGTGCCTTCTATGATTATTCCACAAGAAAGAACATAGAAGGTACGCCCTTCTAATAAAGCTCTATAACAATCTTTGGACATTTAAAATTGTTTTCTTCTCTGCATCATAAATTACAGGTATCACGTCCCAGGTTATATAGATTATCTTGTCTGACAGTTTTGTTTTTACATCATTTTTTGTATAATATAAGTAAATATCTTCGCTATGTATCTTCGTTATATTATTACGGTAATCACATATGTATATTTGTCCATTTTTAGGTACCATATAAAATATAGGTAATTCACCGTAATGTCCAAATTCTATTTTGTTTTTAAAACTAAATATATTTTTGCTTATTTTTAGTTCTCCATTTGTGGGTAGTGTAAACAGAACTGTGTCACGGCTCTGATTTTTTATTCTTTCCCTCTT
>ENA-OROZ01000498-OROZ01000498.1-human-gut-metagenome-genome-assembly--contig:-NODE-498-length-45013-cov-6.661573_pt1 | contig 45013 bp, 34 predicted proteins | sample MGYA00242138_ERZ509066 | MGnify/ENA primary metagenome ERZ509066 (study PRJEB26280, sample SAMEA2338691) | human gut metagenome | biome: human gut; feature: human-associated habitat; material: faeces... | reverse complement strand
AAAATCTGGACGGCTATCTTTTTTATGGGCTACACGCCATCGCGGACGGTTGTACTATTGCGACAATTGTGCTGCATTGTGAAGCGCTTCGCGTTCAAATGTAGGCTTTGTGGCAAATTTCAGTGCAGGGACACCTTTGGCATCCATCAGTTTTGCACAGGCTATGAGTATCTGCATGGGTGTTGGTTTTAATTAAAAACACACCCCAAGAGGCGCATGTTCATGCTCTTGGGGTGTAATGATGTTGTATATGTATCGGAATCCGATTATTTTGAGAGTGCGGCAATGCTCTCCTCAAGATTCTTGATCTTGGTTTCGGCATCGGCCTGTTTGCGGCGCTCGGCTTCCACTACTGAGGCGGGAGCGTTGTTGACAAATCGCTCGTTGCCGAGTTTCTTCATCACTGAAGCGAGGAATCCCTGATAGTAGGTGAGCTCCTTGTTAAGCTTTTCAAGCTCGGCGGCTACATCGATGTTGGCCGACAGCGGAACGTTGAATTCCATAGTTCCTACCATGAAAGTTGCTGCAGCGGCATCCTTTTCGGCATTTGAGTTTATCTCCGAGAGATTGGCAAGCTTCATTATCACGGGAGTTTCAGCGCTCTTCCAGTCGCCGATTACATTCAGCACGAGTGCTTCGCGCGGCGAAATGTTTTTTGCGGCACGCACTCCGCGCACTCCTATTACCACTTCCTTGGCATGTTCCATGGCCTCTACGGCGGCTTTGTCGTACTCCTTTACATCGGGAAGCAGGGCATACATGATCGATTGGCCTGGTGTGCGCTCCTGAAGGTGCTGCCAAAGCTCCTCGGTGATGAAGGGCATGAACGGGTGAAGCAGTCGCAGCAGTACATCGAAGTAGTGCAGCGTAGCATTATAGGTGGTGCGGTCGATGGGCTGTCCATAGGCGGGTTTCACCATTTCAAGGTACCATGACGAGAATTCGTCCCAGAAGAGTCGGTATATCGCCATTAGGGCTTCCGATATGCGGAACTTGTCGAAGAGATCCTTGACTTCGAGCATTGTCGCGTTGAGCTTGGCCTCAAACCAGCGAGTGGCTATGCTTGAACTTTCGGGTTGCTCCATGTCGGCCACTTCCCATCCCTTGACAAGGCGGAAGGCGTTCCATATCTTGTTGCAGAAGTTACGGCCCTGTTCACATAGTTTGTCATCATACAGCACATCGTTTCCGGCGGGAGCGGCGAGCATCAATCCCATGCGTACACCGTCGGCACCGTAGGCGGCTATGAGGTCGAAGGGATCGGGCGAGTTGCCGAATTGCTTCGACATCTTGCGGCCTATCTTGTCGCGCACGATACCTGTGAAATAGACATTCTTGAACGGCATCTCGCCCACGAATTCATATCCGGCGATAATCATTCGAGCCACCCAGAAGAATATGATGTCGGGGGCTGTGACGAGTGTAGTTGTGGGATAGTAGTACTTAATCTCCTCGTTGCCGGGCTCCAGAATGCCGTTGAACAGCGATATGGGCCATAGCCATGATGAGAACCATGTGTCGAGACAATCTTCATCTTGATGCAGGTCGTCGAGCGTGAGTGCAGCGTTGCCTGTTACGCTCATAGCCTCTTCGAGAGCCTTTTCGGGGGTTTCGGCTACTACGAATGTTCCGTCCGACAGATAGTATGCCGGTATTTGGTGACCCCACCAGAGCTGGCGTGATATGCACCAGTCCTTGATTTCGGCCATCCATGTATTATATGTGTTCTTGAACTTCTCGGGAACGAATTTGATTACATCCTCCATCACGGCGCGGTGGGCGGGCTTCGATATTTCGTCCATCTTCAGGAACCACTGGTCCGAGAGTCGGGGTTCGGTGGCGGTGTCGGGGTTGCGCTCCGAATATCCCACCTTGTTTTCGTAATCTTCAATCTTTTCAATCAGGCCGGCGGCTTCAAGGTCTTTGGCGATTTGCTTGCGCACCTCGAAACGGTCCATGCCCACATACATTCCGGCAGCTTCGCTTATCGTTCCGTTGTCGTTGAATATGTCGATGGTTTCAAGATTGTGTTTTGCACCGAGCATGTTGTCGTTCATGTCGTGGGCGGGAGTTACCTTGAGGCAGCCTGTACCGAATTCAATGTCGACATAGTCGTCCTCGATTACCGGTATCTCACGATTTACGAGGGGAACAATCACGCGCTTTCCGCGCAGATGTGCATTTTTCGGGTCGTTGGGGTTGATGCACATAGCGGTGTCGCCCATTATTGTTTCAGGACGAGTGGTGGCTACCACGGCATAACCGTCCTCACCTACGATGTGATAACGCAGGTAGTAGAGCTTGCTGTGCTCCTCCTTATATATTACTTCTATGTCGCTGAGTGCGGTGCATGCTTTGGGGTCCCAGTTCACCATTCGCTTTCCGCGATAGATGAGTCCCTTGCGATAGAGTTCGCAGAAAACCTTGATGACGCTCTTGGAGCGGATGTCGTCCATGGTGAAAGCCGTGCGGCTCCAGTCGCATGACGCACCTATCTTCTTGAGCTGTTCGAGTATTGTGCCTCCGTATTTTTCCTTCCAGTCCCATGCATGGGTGAGGAACTGCTCGCGGGTGAGGTCGCTTTTCTTTATGCCGTCCTTGGCGAGCTTTGCCACCACTTTGGCTTCGGTTGCAATTGCGGCATGGTCGGTGCCGGGAACCCACAGGGCGTTTTTGCCTTCAGTTCTTGCACGGCGTATGAGGATGTCTTGAATCGTGTTGTTAAGCATGTGGCCCATGTGAAGGATTCCGGTAACGTTGGGCGGTGGAATCACTATGGTATAGGGCTCTCTTTCATCGGGTACTGACTTGAACAGATCATGTTCCATCCAATAGCTGTACCATTTGTCCTCTACATCGGCAGGACTATAAGTCTTTGCTAACTCGTTCATCGGGAATATGCTTTTTTAAATTTTGTGCAAAATTACAAATTTCTATCTACATAGCATTATGGGATAGACAATTTTATCGACGCTTCTTGCTTTTGTTGCGGTCGTTTTGGCGTGGGTCGCGGTAGGCGGGAAACAGTTTCCTGATTATATCGGGTCTATGTAATCGCTGGAGTGCCCGCGTTATGTCGGCGCGATAGGCCGGGTCATACCAAAAGAAGAATCTTCGTTGCGACTGTTTCTCTTCGGGGCGGGTGGCGCAATATACTTTCTCTCCCGTATAGGGATGGTAGCCTGTATAGTATATTTCAGTGGCCACGGTCATTGGCGTGGGCGTGAAGTCCTGCACCTGTTCGAGGTGCATGTTGAGGTCGCGTGTTTCGGCAGCGAGTTCGGCCATGTCTATTTCGTGGCATCCGGGATGTGAGGAGATGAAGTAGGGTATAAGTTGCTGCTTGAGGCCTTGCGTGCGGTTTATTCGGTCAAATATTTTCTTGAATTCATAGAACTGCTTGAACGAAGGCTTGCGCATGATGTCGAGCACGTGGTCTATTGTGTGCTCGGGCGCAACTTTGAGCCGTCCTGACACGTGACGGGTTATCAGCTCCTCATTGTAGCGGCGGTTGGTGCGGTCGATCTGCTCATTGCCCGATTCGTGCATCGACAGGTCGTAACGCACTCCGCTGCCGATGAATGATTTCTTTACCTCGGGCAGGGAATCAACGGCTTTGTATATGTCAAGCAGCGGTGCATGGTCGTTGTTGAGGTTGGGGCACGGTTTGGGATGCAGGCATGACGGGCGCATGCACTTTTCACACACCGACAGGTCACGGCCCCCCATGCGGTACATATTGGCCGACGGGCCTCCAAGATCGCTTATGTAGCCTTTGAAGTCGGCCATTCGCGTTACCTGCTTTACTTCACGCAGAATCGACTCCTTGCTTCGTGACGCAATGAATTTGCCTTGATGGGCCGAAATGGTGCAGAACGCGCATCCGCCGAAGCATCCTCTATGCAGGTTTACTGAGTGCTTTATCATCTCCCATGCCGGAATTGTCTTGTTGCGGTAGCGCGGGTGCGGCAATCTTGTGTATGGCAGGTCGAATGACGCATCAATCTCCTTGGTGCTCATCGGAGGTAGCATGGGGTTTATCTTTACTGTTTTGTTGCCGTGAGGCTGCCAGATGGTAGCTCCGTGCATTCGGTTGGACTGTTGCTCCACATGCTTGAAATTGGTAGCCTGGCTGCGCTTGTCACGCAGGCATGTTTCAAATGAGGCAAGTATGATGTTGTCGTTGTCGGGAGCCGGCGTGACATCGGCGGGAAGCAGTAGAGCTGTTTGCGGAATGTCGGTGAGCGACGACAGTGATTCGCCGGCAGCAAGGCGGTCGGCGATTTGCGTCACGGGTATTTCGCCCATTCCATATACTATCATGTCCACAGGTGCGTCGACAAGTATCGAAGGACGCAGCCTGTCCTGCCAGTAATCGTAGTGTGACACACGGCGAAGTGATGCTTCGATGCCTCCCGCTATCACGGGAACATCGGGATAGAGCTGCTTTAATATCTGTGAATATACGATGGTCGGATAGTCGGGGCGCATTCCGGCACGGCCGTCGGGCGTGTAAGCGTCATCGCTTCTCTTGCGTCGTGCGGCGGTGTAGTGGTTTACCATCGAGTCCATCGCGCCGGCCGACACTCCGAAGAAAAGCCGTGGACGACCCAACTTTTTGAAGTCACGCAGGTCGTCGCGCCAGTTGGGCTGCGGGACTATGGCCACTCTGAGGCCGTGGGCCTGGAGCGTGCGGCCTATTACAGCGGCTCCGAATGACGGATGGTCAACGTAGGCGTCACCTGAGAAAATTATTACATCTATGTAGTCCCATCCGAGAGCTTCCACCTCCTTGGCCGAGGTCGGAAGCCATTCCGATGAGTTTCGGTAAACTGAGTCGTTCATTAATCCATGGATTTAAGTTGTTCCTCCATTTTCATTAACTCGTCACGCATTCGGGCGGCTTCCATGAACTCCATTCGCTTGGCAGCCTCTACCATTTCGCTGCGCAGTCGGGTGATGGCGCGTTGCATCTCCTCCTTGTTCATGTAAGGTATGATCGGGTCGGCCGCGATGTTGACGGTATTGGTGTACTCCTGCAGATAGGGAACGCTTTCGGCCTGATGACGCTTTTTGGGCGCATCCGGCGAGGATTGACGATGCGGTGTCGAGCCGTTGTCGTCGATTTCGTCTATGCCGATTATAGCCTGACGGGCCTTGACGATTGCCTGCGGTGTTATTCCGTGCTCCTCGTTGTAGGCGAGCTGCAGTGCGCGTCGGCGTTCGGTTTCTTCGATTGTCTGACGCATGGAGTCGGTTATTTTGTCGGCATACATTATCACGGTTCCGTTCAGGTTACGTGCGGCACGACCCACAGTCTGTGTCAGCGAGCGGTGGCTGCGCAGGAATCCCTCCTTGTCGGCATCGAGAATCGCTACCAGCGAAACCTCCGGCAAGTCGAGTCCCTCGCGAAGCAGGTTCACACCTATGAGCACATCGTAGTTTCCGGCTCGCAGGTCGTCGAGAATCCTTATGCGGTCGAGTGTGTCGACATCGCTATGTATATAGGCCGCCTTCATTCTTAGTTTGAGCATGTATTCGTTCAGCTCTTCGGCCATTCGCTTTGTGAGCGTGGTGACAAGCACGCGCTCGTTACGCTCGATGCGCAATTGTATCTCTTCGAGCAGGTCGTCGATTTGATTCAGTGACGGACGCACGCTTATCAGCGGGTCGAGAAGTCCGGTAGGGCGTATTATCTGCTCCACGATGACTCCTTCGCTCTTTTCAAGTTCATAGTCGGCCGGTGTTGCGCTGACATATATCGTCTTGTCGGTAAGCTCTTCAAATTCGTTGAATTTCAACGGACGGTTGTCGAGAGCCGATGGAAGTCGGAAGCCATACTCTACAAGGTTCATTTTACGTGACACATCACCGCCGTACATGGCCCTTATCTGAGGTATGGTGACATGGCTCTCGTCGATAATGGTGAGGAAGTCCCTCGGGAAGTAGTCGAGAAGGCAGAACGGGCGCATGCCGGGTTTTCTACCGTCGAAATAACGGCTGTAGTTTTCGATACCCGAGCAGTGGCCTATTTCTCGTATCATCTCTATGTCGTAGGTCGTGCGCTCGTAGAGTCGGCTTGCCTCAAGCTCCTTGGCTTCGCGCTTGAAATAGTTTACTTGCTCTCCGAGGTCAAGCTCCATCTGCGCTATAGCCTGTCCCACGCGCTCTCGTGATGTCACGAAGATATTGGCCGGATAGATGTTGAACCGGTCATGTGTACCGAGCGACACTCCGTCCTCGGGATGTATCGTGCTGATTGATTCGATTTCGTCACCCCAGAATATGACACGCAGCGTTATCTCCTCGTAGGCGAGGCGAATGTCTACAGTGTCACCTTTCACCCTGAAGTTGCCGCGTTGCAGGTCGATTTCGTTACGGCTGTAAAGTGCGTCGACAAGTTTGCGCAGAAACACGTTACGTGCAATCTTGTCGCCCACCTTTATGCTGACGACGCTGCTGTGGAAATCCTCGGGATTACCGATACCGTAGAGGCATGACACCGATGAAACTACTATCACATCACTTCGCCCCGACAGTAACGCCGAAATGGTGGCAAGTCGCAATTTGTCGATTTCGTCGTTTATCATCAAATCCTTCTCGATGTACTTGTCGGTTGTGGGTATGTAGGCCTCGGGCTGGTAGTAGTCGTAGTAGCTAACGAAGTACTCCACGGCGTTGTCGGGGAAAAATTGCTTGAACTCACCGTATAACTGAGCCGCGAGGGTCTTGTTGTGGCTTAATATCAGCGTAGGCTTGTTGATCTGTGCGATGACATTGGCCATCGTGAAGGTCTTTCCCGAACCGGTGACACCTAAAAGTGTCTGCGCCTTGGTGTCAGCTTTTAATCCGTCGACAAGCTCCTTTATGGCTTGGGGCTGATCGCCGGTGGGTGAATATTGTGATTCGAGCCTGAAATTCATTGTCGACTTTGATTGAGAGATTGCTAAATTACAAATTTAATGAAAATAATCGAATATGTAGGTTATTCGAGGTCGACAATGGTTATGCCCGCGCCTCCGAATTGTACATGTTCGTCGTAATAGGACTTAACGCCCGGCACAGTGTCGAGATATTGTCGCAGATATTGACGCAGAGCGCCTGTACCTGTTCCATGCAGTATCCTTACTTTACCGGCGTTGAAGCGTATCGCGTCATCAATGTAGTAGGTGAGTGCCTGGACGGCTTCGTCGACACGCATTCCTCTCACATCGATCTCCTGTTTGAAGTTGAGCTGACGCGCGCGTTGGCTGTCGGATGTCGCTCCGCTTACAATCGAGGCGTTGGCCTTGGCTCCCGATTGAGCCTGAGCAAGGGTGCGTTTCAGTCGGTCGGTCTTAACTCGTGTCTTTATCGCACCGAATGCTACAGTGGCGTTTTTGCCTTCGATTTCAAGTACTTCTCCCACGGTGCCTTGTCCGTCGAGCTTCACGTTGTCGCCCACGGCTATGGGGCGGTCATCGGAATTGCGGTTGGTCTTGACCTTCTCCTTTTTGCTCTTCGGCGCTTTTTTCAGCAGAGGATGTTCGTTGCCGTTATCGTCGAGCAGATGCTCTTTGGCCTCCTGAAGCTTCTTTCGCGCTTCGAGGGTTTTCTCTTTGTCGGCTTGCGCGCGCTTTATGTCATGGATTGTCCGCTCGATTGAAGCGTTACTGCCTTCAAGTATGCGTCGTGCTTCCTCCTTTGCGTCATTGATTATTTCACGGCGTTTTTCACGCAGTTGTGTCGCGTCTTCCTCATATTGAGCCAGTCGCTCGTCGATTTTTTTCTCCTTTTGTCGTATCGACATTCGCTTGTTCTCCCAATATCGCTTGTCGCGTGCTATGTCAAGCAGATATTTGTCCATATTGATGTAGTCGCTTCCCACTATCTGTTCGGCGTCGGTTATGATGACCTCGGGCAGGCCTATCTTGCGCGCTATCTCCACCGCAAATGAACTTCCGGGATTACCTATCGACAGCTTGAACATAGGTTGCATCAGGTGCCGGTCGTAGAGCATAGAGCCGTTTATGAGTCCGTCGGTGTCCTCGGCGAAGTGCTTCAGATTCTGGAAGTGTGTAGTTATCACACCGCGAATGTGCTTGTCGTTGAATTGCTTCAAAATGGCCTGTGCTATGGCTCCACCTATCTGAGGTTCAGTGCCGGCTCCGAACTCGTCGATTAGGATGAGAGTGCTTTGTTTTCCCTTGGCAAGGAAATACTTCATGTTGCGCAGGTGGGAGCTGTAGGTACTGAGGTCGTCCTCGATTGACTGGTCGTCGCCTATGTCGACAAATATGTCATCGAATATGCCTACGTGGGAGTTTTCATACAGTGGTGGTAACATTCCGCACTGCGCCATGTACTGCACTATGCCTACGGTCTTAAGGCATACCGACTTGCCTCCGGCATTGGGACCTGAGATAATCAGTATGCGATTAGTGCCCGAGAGCGTTATGTCGAGCGGAACTATCTCTTTGCCTTGACGGCGTAGCGACAGCAGTAGCACCGGGTGAGTGGCGTGATACCATTCGATTTCGGGCTCTTGCTCCAATACGGGAAGATTGGCTTCTATCTCGCGGGCAAACAGAGCCTTGGCGTGGATGAAGTCGATTTCGCCTACGATTGTCAGGCTCGACAATATGTCGTCGGCGTGGGGGCGCAGGTCGTCGGCTATCGACATGAGTATGCGTGTTATCTCGCGACGCTCCTCCATCTGCAACTCGCGTATTCGGTTGTTGGCCTCCACGATTTCAGCCGGTTCGATGTATATCGTCTTGCCTGAAGCCGACTCGTCATGCACAATTCCGTTGATGCGACGCTTGTTCATCGGGGCAACGGGTATTACCAGTCGGCCGTCACGCATCGACGGAGTAGTGTCGGCCTCGATGTAACCCGACTGCACGGCACGGGCAATTACTTTGCGCATCATCGAGTTTATCGCTCCCGATGTTGAGGCAAGTTGCGAGCGAATGTTCCGCAGTTCGGTCGACGCATTGTCCTTGACATTTCCGAATCGGTCGATGACGCGGTCGATGAGCGATATTATTTCGGGAAACGGTTCAAGGCGTGAGGCTACCGAGTCGAGATGCGGGTATTGTGAGCCGTTCTCTCCGCGTTTGCTGCTGAAAAATCGTGACAATTCGGCCACCGTGCCAAGCGATTGGCGCACTTGCAGCAGGTCGGGAGCCGATATGAATGTTCCGGGAATGCGTATCGAAGCTATGTGACGGCTCACATCATGCAGCCCCGACAGCGGAAAATCATCGCCTGAATCGATGATTTCAACCATCTCGGATGTTGAGTTGAGCTTGTGTTTCACGACATCGAAATCAGTCGAAAAGCACATGTCGTCACAGAAAGCAGTGCCGAGAGTCGAAAGACATTTCTCCTTCAACAGCCCGCGCACTGTGTTGAATCCTATTTTGTTCTCAAATGAATCGGGATATATCACTGTACTATACGTATAATTTATGCAAAGTTATGAATTTTACCGCTATTTTCAATGAAGGCTGTTGATGTTGGGTGGAGGTTGAGCGTCATTTGATGTTAGAATTAAGATATTTTCAATTATATGAAATGTTTTGGACATTAAAAGTTTTTTATTCACGATGCCAAATGCTACCTTTGCAGTCAATATGGAAAAGTATGCCGAAATTGATGGCGTGAAAGTACACTACACGGTAGAAGGCGAAGGGAAGCCGCTCATCCTCATGCATGGCTGGGGATGCAACACGACTACACTCGCATCGGTCGAGAAGGTTGCGCTTGAAAGCCACAAAGTATATAATATCGACTTTCCCGGTCATGGCAAGTCGCAGGAGCCCGGTGAGGTGTGGGGCATTGAGCGTTACACCCGGGTTTTGGAAGAGATTATAAACCGCGAGGGCATTGAACGCCCGTCGCTTCTCGGACATTCGTTTGGCGGTCGAGTGGGGATTCTCTATTCATCGCGTCATGACGATGTCGACAAGCTCATTCTTGTAGATGCCGCCGGTGTAAAGCCCCGCCGTTCGATGAAATATTACGTTAAAGTATATTCTTATAAAGCGTGGAAGAGGTTGCTCTACATGTCGCTCGGCCGTGAAAAGGCTGAGAAGAAGCTTGATGCCTATCGCAGCAAGGTGGGTTCAAGCGACTATGCCCAGGCTTCACCGATGATGCGCGCCATACTAAGCAAGGTCGTTAACGAAGACCTCAAGAGCGTGATGCCGTCGATCAAGGCCGAAACATTGCTTGTGTGGGGCGAAAATGACACGGCAACTCCGCTTTCCGACGCCAAGTATATGGAGAAGCACATTCCCAATGCCGGGCTTGTGTCGTTTCCCGGATGCGGACATTACAGTTTCCTTGACAATCCTTATCAATTTGCTGCGGTGTTGCGCAGTTTCCTAAATTCATGATTTTATTATGATAGATTTCAGCATTATATTCGTGATTACGTTGCTGGTCGCAGGCGTGGTCAATCTTTTCTACGAGTTTAAGCGTGACCTCATGATGTATCAGCAAAACAGCTATCGTAACGAGCGTTACATGCGCTGGCTGTCGACAAGCGGTGACACAACTTCGCTTGTGAGGTTGCTGACCTATATCGCCATAATGGTGATGCTTGTGCCGCAGCTGTCGTATATGTTCTGTTGCTGTGTGGCGTTGATTCCGCTGTGCATCAATGTAGGCAAGCTGATAGTGGCGCGTTATAAGAAGCCTCTCGTGTGGACCAACCGCGTAAAGCGCATCTTCGCTGTCGCATCGTTACTGTCGGTAGGCATCTGTGTCGCCGCATGGTTTATATGGAAGAGCTGGTATGTAGTCGATGTGGCTCTCCTGGTTATATTCGCGATGTCGCATGTAATCATTATGCTGTCGGGAATATTGCTCAAGCCTGTTGAGGCGTCGATTAACAGGAAGTATTACAATGAGGCGGCTTCGATTCTGAGATCGATGCCCGACCTGACTGTGATAGGCGTGACCGGAAGTTACGGAAAGACGAGCACCAAGCACTATCTCAACCGAATACTCAGTGAGAAGTACGATGTGTTGATGACTCCCGGAAGCTATAACACGACTATGGGAGTGATACGCACAGTGCGTGAGATGATGAAGCCCTACAATGAAATATTTATCTGCGAGATGGGTGCCAAAAACATAGGTGACATAAAGGAGATATGCGACCTCGTGCATCCGACGATAGGTATTGTGACGGCTGTAGGCGAGCAACATCTCGAATCGTTCAAGACCATAGAGAATGTGCAGCGCACCAAGTTTGAGCTTGTCGACTCGTTGCCCGAAAACGGCCTTGCGGTAATAAACGATGATTTCCCCTTTGCCGCATCGCGCAAAGTCGACAATGTAAAGGCTCTCCGATATGCAGTGAGGGCAGTAGACAATGCCGATTACCGTGTAACATCGGTGGTGTACGACGAAACCGGCACAAGCTTCTCTATGCAGGGCCCTGAAGGAGAATTTTCATTCCACACAAGACTTGTAGGGGAGTGCAACATCTCCAACCTCATGGGCGCTGTCATTGTGGCCCTCTATCTAAAGGTTCCTGTTGATAAGATACAGTATGCCATATCCAAAATCGAGCAGGTTGAGCATCGACTTAACCTTAAGCGCACCCCCGGTGGAATTACGATCATTGACGATGCGTTTAATTCCAATCCAACCGGCTCAAAAATGGCACTTGATGTGCTTGCCGGAATGACAAAGGGCAAGCGTATAGTAATAACCCCCGGAATGATAGAGCTCGGCGACAAGCAACATGAGTATAATGCCGAACTCGGACGACACATCGCGGCTTCGACCGATGTCGCCATAATTGTTGGCGAGTACAACCGTGACGCTATTCTTGAAGGATTAAAGTCGGCCGATATGCCCGAAGAGAAGGTTAAAGTGGTGGATTCGTTCAAAGAAGCGCAGATTGTGCTCGGCTCGATTGTAAAGCCGGGCGACACGGTGCTGTATGAAAACGATCTTCCCGATACATTCAAATAATAGAACAAACGTAATAAAACATAAAATATAGGATGAAAACAAACATAGGAGTATTTTTTGGCGGACGCTCTACCGAACATGAGATATCGGTTATATCGGCTTCGCAGGCAATGCATGCAATCAACCGTGACAAATATGATGTTACGCCCATATATATAACCAAGCAGGGTCAATGGTACACAGGTGACGCTCTTTTCGATGTCGCCAATTATCGCGATGTACCCGCTTTGTTGAAACAATGTGAGCCCGTCTACATGGAGCCTGTGTATGGCGACTATAATCTGTATAAGAGAAATCGCAAGATGTTTGGCTCGCCTATTGTTACCAAGCTTGATGTGGTAATACCGGTTCTCCACGGCTCCAATGGCGAGGACGGTATATTTGAGGGCGTGCTTGAGTCGATAGGTATCCCCTTTGCCGGCTGTGACACGTTGTCAAGTGCCAACGGCATGGATAAGATAACTATGAAGATGATAATGCAGGCATGCGACATTCCTGTAGTCGATTACGTGTGGTTTACCGACAAGGAGTGGTTTGGCCGCCGAGATGAACTCATAAAGAAGATTGAGGACAAACTCGGATACCCTGTGATTGTGAAACCCGCCAATCTCGGATCGAGCGTGGGTATAAGCCGCGTGGCCAACCGCGAGGAGCTGATCGAGAAGGTTGATGTAGCTGAAAAATACTCGACCCGCATAATCGTAGAGCACATGGTCGACAACCTTAAGGAGATCAATTGCTCGGTCCTTGGCGACTGTGACGATTATCAGACATCGGTGTGCGAGGAGCCCATAAAGAGCGGTGAGATTCTCTCGTATGAGGACAAATACATGGGCGGGACAAAGAGCGCAAAGGGAATGCAGGCTTCACAGAAGCGAATTCCGGCCGACCTGCCTGTGGAGATGAGCGATCGCATACGCTTCCTTGCCGGTGAAACATTCCGCGTGTTGTCATGTCACGGTGTGAGCCGAGTTGACGTTATTGTCGACGATGACACAAAGGAGATATATGTCAACGAGATAAATACGATTCCCGGTTCGCTGTCATTCTACCTGTGGGAGGCCACGGGAATTCCGTTTGACAAGCTGATGGATCGTCTTGTGCAGCTTGCTCTGAAGCGCAAGCGTGAACAAGGCATGAAGACGGTAAGCTACGACCAGAACATTTTCAGTCTTGGAGGCGGCGTGAAAGGCGCAAAAGGAGTCAAGTCAAAAGGTTGATTTTTTGTAGTTGCAAGAAAAAATGTGTGATGAAGTTGCAATAATCAAATGTTTTATGTAATTTTGCACTCGCTTTATGCATCTTGATAACAAATAAAACAATTATAAAACGATGAAAAGAACGTTTCAACCCTCTAACAGAAAAAGAGTTAACAAGCACGGATTCCGTGAACGTATGTCTACACCCGATGGCCGCAAGGTTCTCGCTCGTCGTCGTGCAAAGGGTCGTGCTCATCTTACAGTAAGCGACACTATCGCTCGCAAATAATACTGTAGCCACCTAAACAACACGGGGCCGCATTAATGCGGCCCCGTGTTGTTTTATGCAATGATGAATAAGACCATTAACATTTATTGTCGAACCGGCTCTAAATGTAAAAATATTTTTTGTACTTTTGTGAAGTAAAAAAGATTATCTGTTATGCCACAAGTTTCACAACGAGGAACCATTATGCCGGCATCGCCTATCAGGCGTCTTGTGCCCCTCGCTAATGCTGCAAAGAATCGCGGTGTTAAAGTTTATCATTTGAATATAGGACAGCCCGATGTGCCCACCCCCGAGGAGGGTCTTGAGGCTCTTAAGCATATTGACCGAAAAGTTCTCGAATACAGCCCTTCCGACGGATTGTTGTCGTTGCGTGAAAAGCTGAAGCAATATTACGGAACCTACAACATTGATGTTGAAGTCGACGACATAATCGTCACTACAGGCGGTTCCGAGGCTGTGCTTTTTGCCTTCATGGCCTGCCTTGACCCGGGTGACGAGATAATAGTTCCGGAACCTGCCTATGCCAACTACATGGCGTTTGCAATTTCGGCCGGCGCTAAGATTGTCACTGTTCCGTCAAGCATCGACGAAGGATTTGCATTGCCTCCTGTTGAAAAGTTTGAGGAGCTGATAACTCCCAAGACCAAGGGCATACTTATATGCAACCCCAACAACCCCACGGGCTATCTTTACACGATGAAAGAGATGCTTCAGATAAGGGACCTGGTCAAGAAACACGACTTGTTCCTGTTCTCCGATGAGGTGTATCGCGAGTTCTGCTACACGGGAGCTCCTTACATCTCGGCATTCCATCTGCCCGACATCGAGGAGCAGGTTGTGCTCATCGATTCGGTGTCGAAGCGATATAACGAATGTGGAATACGCATAGGTGCGCTGATTACCAAGCACAAGGAGCTTAAGAAGAATGTGATGAAGTTCTGTCAGGCTCGCCTCAGTCCTCCATTGTTGGGACAGATTGTCGCCGAAGCGTCAATCGACACCCCCAAGTCCTATATGCTCGCCACCTACAACGAGTATGTTGAAAGACGTAAATTCCTCATCGACCAGTTGAACAAGATCCCCGGCTGCTACACCCCCATACCCATGGGTGCATTCTATACGGTGGTCAAGCTTCCGGTTGATGACGCCGACAAATTCTGTGAATGGTGTCTTGAAAGTTTCGATTACGAAGGACAGACGGTATTCATGGCTCCGGCCTCGGGCTTTTATACAACTGAAGGCATGGGGCGCAATGAAGTCCGCATGGCCTACGTGCTTTGCAAGGAAGAGCTTGCCAAGGCCATAAAGGTGCTTGAAGAGGCCCTGAAGGCTTACCCCGGACGCACTATATGAGTTATGAGCTTCTGATAGCACGGCGCTTGCGCTTCAAGGACGACGGCTCGTCGGGAGTGTCGCCGAGTATCGTCATCGCTATTGCCGGCATCGCGTTGTCGCTTGTCATCATGATGACGGCGATGTGTGTCGTGCTCGGATTTAAGAACGAAATACGCAGCAAGGTCATGGGCTTTGACGCCCATGTCATGATATTGCCCGGATTGGCCGACGAATATGAAAGCCAGTCCGGACTGCTTTCTTTTACGCCCGAACTTCGTGAAGTGATAGATGACACCAAGGCTTTTGCCTCGGCGGCTCTTGTGCTTGAACAACCGGGCATACTTAAGACCGATACCGACTATCAGGGTGTTGTCGTAAAGGGTATGCAACCGGGTGCCGCGTGGGATTTTGTCAAGAGCAACCTTGTTGAAGGGTGTGTTCCCGATTACAGTGACGATTCTGATAAAAATCGTGTAGTCATATCACGCAGCATGGCCGATGCTCTGAATCTTGGAGTCGACGACCGCATAAACGCATATTTTTTCACCGGCAACGCCGTGCGTGCGCGACGACTTGACATAGCCGGAATATATGACACGCATTTCAGCGACTACGACAAGCTCTATGTGTTCGGCTCATTGCCTTTGACTCAAGGATTGAACTCGGCCGATGTATCGGCCGGAAGCCGAATCGAACTGTGTGTCAACGATGAGAATAAGATTGACGATGACGCTCTCTTGCTGCAGGATGCAATGATGCGAGCCTCCTACAATGGATTGCTCGACGGAATGTACCGTATAAACAGTGTGCATAACACCGGAATGATGTATTTCAACTGGTTGGAACTGCTAGACACCAATGTGGTTGTGATACTTGTGCTGATGACCCTCGTGTCGGGTTTCACGCTTATATCGAGCCTGTTCATAATAATTCTTGAAAGGGTCAACATGATAGGAATCCTGAAAGCCCTCGGTGCCACCAACGGCGAGGTCAGGCGCATATTCATCTATCTCGTGCAGCGGCTCGTGCTGTGGGGAATGCTTGCCGGAAATGCGGTGGGCATAACTTTCCTGCTGTTGCAGAGGCACTATCATCTGCTCCCCCTGGACCCCGATGCCTACTACCTCAATTATGTGCCTGTTGAAATAAACTGGTGGTATATACTTGCACTGAATGTGGGCGTATTTGTGGTTTCATGGCTTATGGTGTTGGCCCCAAGCCACATGGTGTCGACCATATCGCCATCGCAATCCATCAGATATGAATAAATGACACATTTATATGACCCATTTAATGTTATAAATTGTTGTAAATTTGTTAACATAAGGAATTTTGAAAATTTTACACTATCTTTGTAGATGTATTTAACTTAAAGTATGACGAAACAAATTGATATCGTACCACTTGTAATCGAGGGAATCAGAAACCGAAAAGGTAAGAAGATAACTATTGTGGATATGAGCGAAATAGATGGAGCCTCTACCAATAAATTCATAATCTGTCAAGGTTCATCCACTATGCAGGTCGCATCAATAGCCGACAGCGTGCGCGAATATTTGCAAGAACAGGAAGGCATAAAGCCCTATAACTACGATGGCTATCAGAATGCGCAGTGGATCGTAATCGACTACGGCGATGTATTTGTTCATGTATTTCTTCCCGATGTACGTGAGCACTACAACCTTGAGGAGCTGTGGAGCGATGCCGCAATTACCGAAGTCCCCGATCTGGACTGATACCCCTGATTAATAATTAAAATATCACAAACATCAAGACTTCCGCATGGAACCCAATAACAATAAAAAGAAGACGATAAAGTTCAGCATGTACTGGATGTATGCCTTTGTCGGGCTCTTTCTTGTCGGGATGCTCTACCTTGACGACAATTCAATCACCAAGGATGTAAGCTATTCCGACTTTGAAAAGTATGTCACCGAAGGTGGCGTTGACAAAATTGTGGTATACTCCAATAAAAATGAAGCCGAGGCGTTTCTCACCGATTCGCTTGCATCAAAGATATTCCATAAGTCGCAGTACACTCAGGGCTCCGGTCAGGAGGCCAAGATTGTAACTTCGATTCCGAGTGCCGATAAGCTTCAGGACAAGATTGAGCAGTGGCAGGAGGAGGGCGTGTTTTCGGGCGATGTAAAGTTTGAGAAGAGCAGCGATTTCACATCGCTGATATGGTCATTCGGCCCCATATTGCTGCTTATTGTTTTCTGGTTCTTCATCATGAAGCGCATGTCGGGCAAGGACGGCGGAAGCGGCGGTGTATTCAGCGTGGGCAAGTCAAAGGCTCAGATATTTGACAAAGACGGGCCTATTCAGGTGACATTCAAGGATGTCGCCGGATTGTCGGAGGCAAAGACCGAAGTGGAGGAGATTGTCGAGTTCCTTAAAAACCCTCAGCGTTATACCGATTTGGGAGGAAAAATTCCCAAAGGCGCGTTGCTTGTAGGCCCTCCCGGAACCGGTAAGACCCTTCTTGCCAAGGCCGTGGCCGGAGAGGCCAATGTGCCGTTCTTCTCAATGTCGGGTTCTGACTTCGTGGAGATGTTTGTCGGCGTGGGTGCTTCGCGTGTGCGTGACCTCTTCCGTCAGGCCAAAGAGAAGGCCCCGTGTATCGTGTTTATCGATGAAATCGATGCCGTGGGTCGTGCCCGTGGCCGTAATCCAAATATGGGAGCCAACGACGAGCGTGAGAATACGCTTAACCAGCTGCTCACCGAGATGGACGGATTCGGCTCCAACAGCGGTGTCATAATACTTGCCGCCACCAACCGTGCCGACATTCTCGACAAGGCGTTGATGCGTGCCGGCCGATTTGACCGACAGATTTATGTCGACCTGCCCGACTTGAACGACCGAGTGGCCATATTCAATGTCCACTTGCGTAAAATCAAGACCGACGACTCGCTCGATGTCGAGCTGCTTGCCCGCCAGACTCCCGGATTTTCGGGTGCTGACATAGCCAATGTATGTAACGAGGCTGCCCTTATTGCCGCCCGTCACAACAAGCACTGTGTACAGAAGCAGGATTTCAATGATGCTGTCGACCGTATAATCGGCGGTCTTGAGAAGCGTTCCAAGATCACGACCGATGAAGAGAAACACGCAATTGCTATACACGAAGCAGGTCATGCGACTATATCTTGGCATCTGCGTTATGCAAGTCCGCTCATAAAGGTGACAATCGTGCCTCGCGGCAAGGCTCTCGGAGCTGCCTGGTATCTTCCCGAAGAGCGTCAGATCACACCTTCGGAAGCACTTCTTGATGAAATGTGTTCTACCCTTGGCGGTCGTGCCGCCGAAGAGCTTTTCCTCGGACGCATCTCTACCGGAGCAGCCAACGACCTTGAACGTGTGACTAAGCTCGCCTATGCAATGGTGGCATATTACGGGATGAGCGACAAGCTGCCCAATCTCTGTTACTATGATTCATCGGGTCAGGATTACGGATTCTCCAAGCCTTATAGCGAGGAGCGGGCAAAGAACATTGACGCCGAGGTGTCGCGCATCATAAACGAGCAATATGAGAGAGCCAAGGAGATTCTGCGTCAGCATGCTTCGGGGCATGCCGAGCTGGCCAATGTACTCATAACACGAGAGGTGATATACACCGAGGATGTAGAGCATATATTCGGTAAGCGTCCCTGGGTGTCACGCACCGATGAGATATTTGCTTCGCGACAAATAGCCGAGGGCGATAAAGCGGAGCCGGAGGATGTCAAGCATGACGAGCCGGCAGCCGTTGAGCCGGATAAGCTACCCGATGCCGACCAAGCGTCGGACAATGGCGAAAATGACAATAAGCCTCTGCCTCCCACGATGCCTCCGGTGCCTAAAAAGTAGCAAAAACTTTCCTTTTGGTATATAACCGCGACAAAAGATTTTGCCGCGGTTTTTTTATCGGTGAATCTTACGTATATTTGTAGTATATTTTCAGTGTATGAAGCGACTTTCTATTCTTTTGCTTTTGTCTGCAAGTATGTTGTGGCTCAATGCTGCTTCAGCTGATGTCGTAGCTGACTCCATACCAGGAAATGAAAGGACGGCCTATGCCGATTCGCTAAGCATATTGAACTGGGCGCCGGGCTGGGCTAAGGAATATCTTAACAGCCTCATGCGCGGAAATGTCGACCGCACACATGAGCGAAAACTCGACCTCTCATTTGCCGTTACACCATCCTATACTCGTGAAGCCGGATTCGGTATAGGCGGAGCCGCCACAGGGTTGTATCGTGTGAACCGATTGGACTCGGTTATGCCTCCGTCCGATGTGTTCCTTTCAATCAATGCGTCGCTCAACGGTTTCTATGTGCTCACCCTTAAAGGAAATAATCTGTTTGCCGACCAGCGGTCACGCCTCTCCTATAAGCTTGAACTGTATCGCAAGGCGCTCGATTTTTGGGGAATAACATCGGAAGAAACCGCCAAAAATCCCAAATCCAAGTATGACCGCCGACAGATTGACCTCAAGGCCGAGTATGTCTATCGCATGATGCGCAATTTCTACTTTGGCATAGAGGTGCATGCCGATTATACCGATGCGCGTAACATGGCCAATCCCGAGTATCTGCTCGGCGAGCGTCCACAATTCTATGTCACCGGAGTGGGGCTTTCGTTTGAATATGATTCGCGTGACAATCTGATTACTCCCACGCGAGGATTGCACGTTGCCTATAAGCCTATGATTTATCCTGTGTGGATGGGAAATGCTCCGACAACGTTCTATAGCCACACAGTTATTATCAACGGCTATGTGGGACTGTGGAAAGGCGCACTGCTTGCCGGTGACTGGTATATGAAGCTAAATAGCTCGAATTCGCCGTGGACTATGCGTGAAATGGTGGCTTCCGACGGCATAAGAATGCGCGGTTACTATATGGGCTCCTACATCGACAATAACCAGATAGCGGCTCAGATAGAGTATCGACAGAATCTGTGGAAACGTATAGGCATAACAATCTGGGGTGGTGGGGCTACAGTGTTTTCATCGTTCCAGGAGTTCAAGGATAAGGACATCCGCCCTGAATGGCTGTATAATTATGGCATAGGTCTGCGATTTGAGTTCAAGCACAATGTCAACGCACGCATCGACTACGGCTTTGGCAAGCACACATCAGGCCTCGTTTTTGCAATCGGCGAAGCATTCTGACCCTCTTCTAAATGTTTGTGGGTAATTAGTTAGCGGCGATTCATAGTCCGCTGATAATTGCATTGCGTAATTCTGACAGCTCTTCTTCAGCTGTAATCTTGCCACTATGAATGTATTTAATAACGCCATCTTTGCCTATTACTATATTCAAAGGCATTATTCCGCTTTTTGCATATTTACTATTTGCAAGCCGATTTGTGTCAAGATATGTCGTTTGTGATAAGTGATGCCATTTGCTGCCATGTGTGCTTTTGAAGAATTTTTCCAATTCCGATTCAGTTGAGTCAATACATATAGGGACAAACTTGAATATTGGAATATCCTTAAACTCATTGGCTATTGACGGTATAAATTCTTCCTTAAGCTCTATTAGGCAATTGCCGCACCAAGTTGCCCAAAATGATAATAGATAGCAATTCCCGGGAACTATAAAGTCGGTAATAACAGAGTTGTCAGCGTATTTTACAAGATTGATTTGTGGAGCTTTATCATTTATTGAAACGACAGTTACATTTGTCGTGTGATTTTTAATGATATGCCTAACGTTTTTTCTATTGCGCTTATTTCCTCTTCCGATCGTTTCTTTATGATGTAACCACCATTTATCGAATCAAGATAATGAGTCATCGGAAGGTCTGTTTATATGGCGGTCAGGCTGTCATACTCTATTTTTAGGGTGCTATATTTTAGACTGTCAGGAGTTGACATCCATAAACTTTCAGGGACTTCGGTCTTGCCTATGAAATATCGTGTCGGAGTAATTGCCATTGATATGTTCCATGACAATGCAATAATGAATGATAGTATAAAATTTTTCATTTAAATGGTGATAACGAGCAAATATACTAATAAATGCGTGGACAATAAAAAAACTGTACCGAATTTTCGGTACAGTTTTTTTATTGTAGAATGTGGCCGGAGGATTAGATCCAGCGCACATAAGCGAAGTCCTGACGATGAGGCAGAAGCACGTTGGTGGGGTAGATGCGGAATGCATAGCGGAACACTCCGGCTTCACGAAGCTTGTTCTTGAGCTCATAAGTCACGATGTTTCCGTCGTGGCCTACAACCTTGAACGGCTCGGTGCCTACCATCTTCTCAATGCCGTCCTCTACCTTGTAAACAACCTGCTCGATGGCGAGGCTTGTGCCAAGGCCGTTGGTGTCGAGCTTGATTTCAGTAGAATAAGCCTCTCCTGTCTTAGGTGAGTTGTGATCGATTGTTTCGTTGATCGACACTACCGATACACCGTCCCAAGCGGCAGCTACCTTCTCTTTCCACTCTACGATTTCTTTTGCTACTGCATAGTCATGGGCTACAAGCTTCTTTGAACGCTTGGCCTCCTTGTCGTAGAAACGCTCGATGTAGTCGTCGATCATGCGTTTCATTGTGAAGTGAGGAGCTATCTTGGCAATTGAGTTCTTGATGTACTGAATCCACTCGGGTGAATATCCCTTGGAGTTCTTTGCAAAGTAAAGGGGAACGATTTCGTTCTCAAGCATAGAGTAGATTGTTGCCGCATCAAGCTTATCCTGCTGCGACTGGTCGGTGAATGTACGCTTTTCAGTGAGAGCCCATCCAGCCTGCTTGCAGAACTTGTAACCTTCATACCACCATCCGTCAAGTACCGAGAAGTTAAGCACACCGTTCATCTCGGCCTTTTCGCCTGATGTACCCGATGCCTCAAGGGGACGGGTGGGGGTGTTCAACCAAATGTCGACGCCCGATACGAGGCGCTTGGCAACTATCATGTCGTAGTTTTCAAGGAAGATGATCTTTCCGAGGAACTGAGGCATGCGTGAAATCTCCATGATGCGCTTGATGAGGCCCTGACCTGCACCGTCGGCGGGGTGTGCCTTACCCGAGAAGATGAACTGAACGGGGAACTGGGGATTGTTTACGATGGCCGACAGACGGTCAAGGTCGGAGAACAGAAGGTGAGCACGCTTGTAGGTAGCAAATCGACGGGCAAAACCGATGATGAGCGCATTGGGATTGATCTTGTCGACAATCGACATGATGCGCGAGGGATCGCCCTGGTTCTTAAGCCACTTTTCACGGAAGTCACGACGAACGAAGTTGATGAATTTGTTCTTCATCGTCATGCGCAGGTTCCAGATGTCCTCATCCGATACTGTGTATATCTTTTCCCAGAACTTGGTGTCGCTCTGGTTCAGGAAGAAGTCCTTTCCGAATGTATCCTCGTAGAGGGCCTTCCATTCCGAAGCGGCCCATGTGGGCATGTGTACGCCGTTGGTTACATAACCTACGTGTGACTCTTCCCAGCTGTAGCCCTTCCAGATACCGGCAAACATCTTCTTTGACACTTCGCCGTGGAGCCAGCTTACGCCGTTTGCTTCCTGACAGGTGTTGAGTGCGAATACGCTCATTGAGAAGCGCTCGTCCGAGTTAGGATTCTCGCGACCCATGTTCATGAGGTCGGCCCAGCTTATGCCGAGTTTTGCGGGGAATTCACCCATATATTTGCCGAAGAGGCCTTCGTCGAAGTAGTCGTGTCCTGCGGGAACGGGGGTGTGTACAGTGTAGAGGCTTGATGCGCGTACGATTTCAAGAGCAACGTTGAAGTCGAGCTTGTCCTCCTGAACATAGTCGACAAGACGCTGAAGGTTGAGCAGTGCGGCATGGCCTTCGTTGCAGTGGTAGAGGTCGGTTTTGATGCCAAGCTTTTTCAGCATTAATATACCGCCGATACCGAGCATATACTCCTGCTTGATGCGGTTTTCCCAGTCGCCGCCATAGAGCTGATGGGTAATCTGACGGTCAAACTCGCTGTTCATGTCGAAGTCGGTGTCCATCAGATAGAGGTTCATACGACCTACGTTCACCTTCCAGATGTGAGAGTAGATTACGCGACCGGGATAGGGAACCTCAAGTATTACGGGATTTCCGTTTTCATCAACGACCTGCTCGATGGGGAGCTGGTTGAAGTTCTGAGGCTCGTAGTTGGCTATCTGCTGTCCGTCTACTGAAAGTGTCTGGGTGAAATATCCGTAACGGTATAGGAAACCCACAGCAGTCATGTCGACGCGGCTGTCTGATGCTTCCTTGATGTAGTCACCGGCAAGTACGCCAAGACCTCCCGAGTATATCTTTAGTGCATTGCACAATCCATATTCCATGGAGAAGTATGCAACCGAGGGGACATCCTTGCGCATAGGCTCTTTCATATAGGCTTTGAAGTCGGCATATACTTTCTCGATGCGCGACATCATATCCTCATCCTTGATGATTTCTTGTAGACGCTCAAATCCAAGCTTCTGGAGAAGCATTACCGGATTTTCGCCTGTTGCACGCCAAAGGTCATGGTCAAGGTCACGGAAGAGCGACTTTCCTTCGCTGTTCCATACCCACCACAGGTTACGCGACATTACTTCAAGCGGTTTGAGCTTGGAGGGTAGGTCTGATTTCACCATAATGTCACGCCATACGGGTGCATTAGTGTTGCTTACTTGTAATTTCATAATTGTTCTTATGTGAAAAATTAAAGTTCTTATTTATTATTGTTATTTGCCTGTGCGTTGAGCAGCCGCATTGAGTGCGACTTCAAAGGCTTTTACATAATATTCAATGAAGTAGCTCCATGCCGCAAACGACGCCGTGTTCATAGCCCTTGAGCTTATCATGGCAAGACTTGCCGGATTGGAGTTTACGAGATATTCAAGCGACTTGGCTATGCGGTCGGCTACTTCGTTGTAGTTGAAGTCGCCGCGAGCCACTACGTTGACACCGCATTCGCTGAAGGTGGCGTCTTCAGTCGACAGGATCCATTGGCCGAAGCCCGACAGTGTGGTCGTTATCGTGGGTACGCCGAATGCAATGCTTTCAAGCGGTGTGTAGCCCCAGGGCTCGTAATATGACGGGAATACCGTGGCGTCCATGCCTATGAGCAGGTCGTAGTAGGTCTTGTCAAATATTCCATCAGAGCCGTTGAGGTAGCAAGGCACATATATCACCTTTACGTTGTCGGCTTTGGCGTTGGCAAAACCGATGCCTCTTATGCGGCAGTTTATGGGATCTTGGTCGGGGTTGTTGAGCGTATGGGTCAACACTGAATCGCCTATCGGGCTCTTGCGTTTTGCGGTGAGTGCGGCCTGTAGCTCGGGGCGCGCCTCCTTGGCCCATGCGGGCACCATGACAAATGCAAGCACCGTGCGACTAAGCTTGTTTTCGCGTAGTCGTGCTATTGAATCGAGATATAGGTCGATGCCTTTGTTGTGGTATTCGCAGCGTCCCGATGTGGCGATGATGAATGTGTCATCGGGCATCTTGTAGCCGAGAAGTGATGACGCTACGTTGAGAAGCGTCTTGCGTGCGGCTTCGCGCGACGGAACGAATTTGCCTTTAGTCGGCACGAAGTTCTGCTCAAATCCGTTGGGAGTTACCAACGGACGGCGCTCAAGAAGCTGCTCGCACTCGATGGCGGTTATGTCGCTCACTGTTGTGAAGCAGTCGGCCTGAAGGGCTGCCGCCTTTTCCAGTGAATGTTTTGACTGCATGTTCAGCTCCGATGCCATCTGGTCGCCGTTGTAGCCGCGCAGATAGTCGTAGAGCGGCTTACCGTTGCCGCAGATACTGCGGCCTATGCAGGTGGCATGAGTTGTGAATATAGTGCCAACTTCGGGCATCTTATCCTTTATGTAGAGAAGTCCCATTCCGGTGGTCCATTCATCGAAATGAGCTATTACTTTCTTGTCGGCTATGCCTGTAAATTGGCAGATGCTTTCTATGACGATGCCTGCGGCATGGGAAAATGCACAAGCTTCATCGTAATCGCCGTAGGCATGGAGTGAATCTACCTTATAAAGATCCCACATGCGACCGTAGAATGCATCCTTTACGGCATACATTCCGTCAAATTTTACCAGCACGACAATGGGGCGGCCGGGAATGTCCCAACGGCCGACTCTCACACTGACTCCCTCGGGAAGCTGTGCCTGAGCTTTCCAATCCTTTAATAATGTACGTGATGGAACAAAATAGGGCGATGGGTTTTCATTGCTCCATACATCCGGGCCTATGAATATTGTCTTGTCTTTATAGAGCTTTTGTAGCGTTTTGGCTTTTGTGGAGAGCACTGTGTAAATGCCTCCAATCTTATTGCAAACCTCCCAACTTGTTTCAAACAGCAGGTCAACGTTTACCGGCGCTTTATCCATATTGTAGATTTAATTGTTTTTTCGGATGCAAAGATAGTAATTATTTTTGAATTTGCATCTCAAATTTAGTGACATTTAATCTGCAAAAAGTTGAGTAAAAGCACTAAAATGAAAAGATTAGCTTATAAAGCTGGCTGTTTACGGTGCTTTTGACAGGTTTGTGCATATTTTGTTACTAAATCGTAATGTTAATTAACTTATGTTGTCTTCTGTGTCGACCGGAATCTCCGGAAGGTCGGGAATGGGGAATTTGTCTTTTTCTTTGAATCCCATTTCTTTAAGTCGTCGTGCCGGACCGAGTATGCTCATCCTTCCTTGAAGTTTCTTCATGGCGTATTCATAGGCCTCGTTTGCTTTGTCGATGCGTTCGCCTACGGCTTCAAGGGCTTTGCAGAATTCGCCCACACGCTCCACCATCGTTGTGGCTTCCTCAAATACCTTTCTCTGGCTCTGTGCCTGTATCTCCTGGGTCCATGCCAGATGTATTATGCGCAGGGCTGCCGTGAGGTTCTGTTCGCCGGTTATGAACACCCCTTCGCGCAACGCGTCGCGCCATAACGAAGGGTCGTTATATAGTGCGAGCTGCAGTGCCGACTCGTTTGGCACAAACATTATCACATAGTCAAGCGATTGTCGTGGATGCACTATGTAACGCTTGTAGTCCTTTGCTACAAGCTCCTTCACGTGATTCCTGATGCTTGTCGTGTGTCGTTTGAGTGCGGCGGTGCGCTCATTGTCATCATCGGCGGCGTTATAGTCGATGAATGCCGACAGTGATGCCTTGGAGTCGATTATTGCGTCTTTGCCGTCGGGATAGTGCAGCACCACATCGGGAATCATACGCTTGTCAGTTCGCTCGTTAAGGATAGGTTTGCCGTTTTTGTCGCGCAATGTCGACTGTACATCGTAGTGGATGCCTTTTTTCAGCCCTTGGCTTTCAAGTAACTCACTGAGCACTATTTCACCCCAATTGCCTTGGGTCTTGTTTTCATGACGCAGGGCTCGTGCCAGTTTGTCGGCTTCATCGCCTATCGAAGCTGTGCGTTTCATTATGTCCTCTATTGCCTGACGCAGTGAAGCTGTTGTTCGTGTATGGGTGTCGCGTGACTGGTCCATGGCGGTTTTCATCTCCTTTATATTCTCCTTCAGCGGGGTGATTATGGAGTCCATCTGTCGGGCGTTGGATTCGTGGAGCTCTTTTGAGCGCTGGTTGAGCATCTCCTGTGTCGCGCTTTTGACCTGCTCCTGCATCAGGCGCAATTGTTCGTTATATTGTTTTGTGCGCGCCTCCTCGTCATGTGCTTTCTGCTGTCGCAGCATCTCTATCTCTTTTGAAAGGGCACTAGATTTGGCGTTGAATTCCGATGACAGTTGCGACAGGCGTTGGTTCTCGTCTTGCAAGTGACGTTCGCGTCGTGATGCTTCATCAAGTCGCGCTTCCATTGAGCGCAGTGATGAATTTAATGTGTCGATCTTGGACTTGCTTGTCAGCAGAGCTATTACAATGCCGGCTGCCAGTCCTGTGAAAATATATATAAGAGGATATAGCATGTTGTAGTGTTTTTGCAAATTTAGATAAAAATCATGGGATTTTCACGTTGGCATAGTGAAGAATTTCATTTGATTTTGTCGTATGTGAGCGTCTTTGACGAGGACAACAATCGAATAAATGTTTAACTGATTGTGTTGGTGGCGAGTTGTCGGTTGAAAATCCAATATTTCAACTGTTGACAACTTTTTGTGCTGTGAAGTTTTCCAAAATATTTTGTAATATACTAATTTTTAAAACTTTATAATTTTGTGAAGGCCAAAAAGTTTTCCAAAATGGAATTTTTGTTGAAAATATTTGATATAAATATTGCACGATAAATAATATCTGTGTAGATTTGCAATGCGAAAGCACAAGGCGTTTTTCTCGTGTCGTCGAATGCTCGTATATAAATACCGATAATCCATTAAAAATACAACAAATGATACAAACCGTAGTTAAGCGTGACGGGCGCGTAGTCGGCTATAATGATGAAAAAATCAAGGCCGCAATCCGTAAAGCGATGCTTCAAACCGAAATGGGTGAAGACGAGGCTTTGATTCATAAGATCACTGACCGCATCAGTATGACCGGTAACGAGCGAATGACCGTGGAGGAGATTCAGGACAAGGTTGAACTTGAACTGATGAAGAGCCCCCGCAAGGAGGTGGCCAAGCGATACATCGCTTATCGTGACCAACGAAACATTGCGCGTCGTGCCAAGACACGGGATATGTTTCTGGAGATTATCGAGGCAAAGAGCAACGACATAACTCGCGAGAACGCCAACATGAACACCGATTCGCCTGCAGGCATGATGATGAAGTTTGCAAGCGAAACCACCAAGCCTTTTGTCGACGACTACCTCTTGTCGCATGAAGCACGTGAGGCTGTGCGTAACGGATACCTTCACATCCATGACAAGGACTACTATCCCACCAAGAGTCTTACCTGTGTGCAGCATCCTCTTGACAACATTCTGAAGCATGGCTTCACTGCCGGACATGGTGAATCGCGTCCGGCCAAGCGCATCGAAACTGCAAGTATCATTGGTTGTATTTCGCTTGAAACGGCACAGAACGAGATGCACGGCGGACAGGCCATTCCGGCCTTTGATTTCTATCTGGCTCCGTTTGTGCGCTCATCCTATGTCGAGGAGGTGAAGAATGTCGAGTCGCTCACCGGCGAGGACTATTCATCGCTTTACGAAGCTCCCATCGACGACTACCTCAAGCGTCCGCTTGACGGGCTTAAGGGAGAGGAACGAGCCAAGCAGCATGCGATAAACAAGACTGTGGGTCGTGTGCATCAGGCAATGGAGGCGTTTATCCATAACATGAATACAATTCATTCGCGTGGCGGAAATCAGGTGGTGTTCAGCTCGATAAACTACGGAACCGACACATCGGCCGAAGGCCGCTGCATAATCCGTGAATTGCTCAACTCTACCTACGAGGGAGTAGGTAACGGTGCCACTGCAATTTTCCCCATACAGATATGGAAGAAGAAGCGCGGCGTTAGTTATTTGCCCGAGGATAGAAATTACGATCTCTATAAACTGGCTTGTAAGGTCACAGCCCGTCGTTTCTTCCCCAATTTCGTGAATCTCGACGCCACTTTCAATTATCATGAAAAATGGGATATAAACGATCCTCACCGTTACCGTTATGAAGTGGCCACGATGGGTTGTCGCACACGAGTTTTTGAGAATCGTTTTGGTGAAAAGACTTCGATTGGTCGAGGTAACTTGAGTTTCTCGACAATCAACATCGTACGTATAGCCATTGAGTGCATGAGCATCGTCGACAAGGAGGAGCGTATACATCGTTTCTTCTCAAAGCTCGATGAAGTTCTTGAAATCGCGGCTCGTCAGCTGTGTGACCGTTATGACTTCCAGAAGACGGCTCTTGCCAAGCAGTTCCCGTTGCTGATGTCACGCCTGTGGAACGGAAGTGAGAACCTGAAGCCCAATGACACCATCGAGTCGGTTATTAATCAGGGTACCCTCGGCATCGGATTCATCGGTCTTGCCGAGTGTCTTGTCGCTCTTGTGGGCAAGCATCACGGTGAAAGCGAGGAGGCGCAGGCTCTTGGATTGCGCATTGTGTCGCACATGCGCAGCCGTGCCAATGAATTCTCTGAAAAGTATCAGCACAACTTTTCGGTTCTTGCCACTCCCGCTGAAGGTCTGTCGGGTAAGTTTACCAAAGCCGATCGCAAGAGTTTCGGCGTGTTGCCCGGCATAACCGACAAGATTTATTACACTAACTCCAACCATGTGCCTGTCTACTATCACTGCTCGCCGCGTCACAAAGCCAAGGTTGAGGCGCCGTATCATGAGTTGACTCGTGGAGGTCACATATTCTATGTGGAAATCGACGGTGACGCAACTCACAATCCCGAGGCGATAAGTGACATTGTCGACCTGATGGATAAGTACAACATCGGTTACGGCTCGGTGAATCACAATCGCAACCGATGCATGACGTGCGGATATGAGGATGCGCAGGAGAATCTCGACGAATGTCCTAAATGCGGAAGTCATGACATCGACAAGCTGCAGCGCATAACCGGTTATCTCGTGGGAACGACCGATCGCTGGAACAATGCCAAACTTGCTGAACTTAACGATCGCATAGTACACAAATAGACTGCAATGTCACTACGTGTAATAGATATAGTGGGCGGAACTTCGGTCGACGGACCGGGGCTCCGCACCTCTGTTTATTTTGCCGGTTGCAATCACCACTGTCCGGGATGTCACAATCCGCAGTCATGGGATTTTGAAGGGGGTGAGGCTATGTCGGTTCTCCGCATCAAGGAGATTATCGATGATTGTGACTTCAATGTCACGTTCTCGGGAGGTGACCCGTTGATGCAGCCTGTCGACGAGATGGTCGAATTGGCCCGCTTGCTGAAGGCCGACGGTCGCACTATATGGTGTTACACGGGCTACAGTTATGAATACGTAGCCTCTCGTCCCGAGTATGAGGAGTTACTCGCTTGCATCGATGTGCTTGTCGACGGCCCTTTCATCGAGTCGCTGCGTGACATCTCACTCCGTTTCCGTGGTTCATCCAATCAGCGTCTTGTCGATGTAGCTCGTTCCACACCCGATTGCGTGGTGGAATGGAAGGGCTGAATCAGTATTGCAGATAGATGAACGGCACTATGTCGCTTTGTCGCACCTGGATTATAAGCAACAGCACCAATGCAAGCACTACGGCCTGCACAAGACCGCTCTGTGCGTGATATTTCTCTTCAAGCTGCTCGCTCCACTTTTTAGGTGAGAAGTGCATGAAGTAACCGAGTGCCATTGCAAGCACTATCAGTATGTAACCTTCGAGAAATTGCGGCGCTACCGACAGGTGGAAGTTGTAGACTATCTGATGCACCATGTCGCCGACCTGCTCAAGGGAACGGGCCCTGAAAAACATCATGCCCACGGCTATGAGGTTGAATGTTATGAACACATTGGTGGCGACTCGCCACCATTTGCGACGATTCTCCTCCTTTACGCGGGGCGTGACGCTGCGTATCATTTTATGCGCCACGAGCAATCCGCCGTTCCATGCACCCCATATAACGTACATCCACGATGCGCCATGCCACAAGCCGCCTATCAGCATCGTGTTGAACACATTCATGTGAGCACGCGCCTTGGAGCACCGGTTGCCTCCCATAGGAATGTAGAGGTAGTCGCGCAGCCATGAAGAGAGCGATATGTGCCACCGGCGCCAATACTCCGTAGGGCTTTGTGACTTGAACGGCGCATCGAAGTTCATCTTTAGCTTGTAGCCGAGCAGGAGCGCGATTCCTATAGCCATGTCGGAGTAACCCGAGAAGTCGCAATAGAGCTGTATCGTGAAGCCGTAGATGCCCATCAGGTTTTCAAAGCCCGAGTACATTGACGGATTGTCAAATACTCGGTCGACAAAGTTGCCGCTTATATAGTCGGCTACAATCACTTTCTTTATCAGACCCGCCATTATCATGAATAGTCCGGCACTCACCATGCGTCGTGTAGCTACGGGACTCTCTTCTATCTGATCCATCATGTCACGTGCTCTTACAACAGGGCCGGCAAGTATTGGCGGAAAGAAGGTGAGGAAAAACACGTAGTTCAGGAAATTGGTGGCCGGCTTCATGTCGCCGCGATATATGTCGACAATGTAGCTGATGGAGCGGAATGTAAAAAACGATATTCCGGCAGGAAGTATTATGTCGAGCGCATCGAAGTCACGACTTGAAAAATTGGCTATGGTGCTGTAGAGCAGATTGAAATACTTGAAGTAGACAAGCATTCCTACATTAATTACGACATTGAGCGCCACTATGCCTGTACGCACCGATTTGCGATGTGAGTTTCCGAGTATGAGTCCGAGCACATAGTCGCTTACACACACGCCAAGCAGTATGAAGCAGCACTCGGCACTTGACTTGTAATAGAAGTAGAGTGAGAAGAGGATTACGAATATCTTCTTGAGAGTAGGGGAGAAACGCAGTAGCCTATACAGCAGAAGGAATGCCGTGAACAGCAACAGAAACAAGCCGGTGTTGAACAGTAGCGGATTGTTGCTGTCGTATCGGAGTACCGATTCTATGCGGTCGAAGTCAAACCACTGCGCAAATTTGTCCAGGCATTTGCCAAGGAACTCCCTGACATCGTCAAGGTCGGGCAGTACAAATTTGAAGTCGCTGAAGAAATCATTCATAGCTTTGCATTGTTGATTATGGCGTCGTTTATAGCCTCATATAGCAACTGTCCCTGAAGCCTGTAGCCTTCGCGGGTGTTGTGGATGCGGTCGCTGCCCATCAGTTTGTCCTTTACCCATTTTCCAGATGCGCCCTGGCCTCCGGCTATGTCATACCAGTCGTAAACCGATATGTTATGCTTGCGGCCGTATTCGAGTATGGCATTCCTTATCGGAAGTATGTTGGCGTTGACGCTGTAGTTGCGTGAGCGTCGACGGCCTTTCTTGGTGCGTATGATTCGGCTTCGCTGGCACTCCATTGGCGTGACAAGCAGAATCGTTGCATCTTTGTTGTGTAGTCGTATGTCGTTAACCAGCAGGTCAATGTTGTCGGTTATGTTGTTTATCGACAGTTTTCCGAACGCTTCGTTGGCTCCGAGGCTTATTATTACGAGGTCGGGATCCAGTCGTGCCACATCGGCACCCATTCCCTCGACTGCGTTATATGTGCTGTAAGTTGCCCCGTTGTTACCTATTGTGTGGTAGTAGACTCCTTCGCTTTTGGTGTTGGCGAGAACGATGCCGAATATCGACAGATAATTCTCTTTGGTCATCTCAACCGTTATTTCGGTTACCTCACGGGGTATGTTTATGGTGGCGCTTCCGTCGCCGTATTCCATGTCACACTCTATGGGTTGTCCGGCTACCGAAGCGCGGCTTATCTCAAGCTTGCCCGAATGTAGTATCTTGACGTTGTTAAACGGCTTTTCGGGCTCGTTTTTTGTAAGCGTGGCTATGGTGAGGTCACACTTTTTGCTCTTTGGCGTTATCGAAACTCCCGTGAATCCCATAGGTGACGACCAGGGCTTTTTAAGCAGTTTTGAGGACAACCAGCGTGACTGTGATGTTATGGCATAGTCGCGAGGCTCGTTGGTGCCTGCCATTTTGAGAGGCGTGATGAGGCCTCGACCGGGGTTGCCGTACAGCTGTTGCAGCATGTCACGTGCATGACCGGTTGCAAAGTCGGCCTGAATGTGTGAGTCGCCTATGTGTACGATGCTTACGGTCGTGTCGGGGGCTACGGTTCTGCGGCTGAATCGGCTCCAGTCGGCACCGTTTGTGATTATGTAATTCTTATTGCGGTTGATGTAGGCCGGTATTTCTATGTCGCAGTCGATGGAGTCGATTTGCGTTATCTCGGGATTTTCGCGTATGTTCTTGTCATCATTGTTTTCATACTGCGACATGGCGAGTCGCGGCACGCTTAGCATGATGAATGTCAGGAGTATAGGGTATAGCTTATTTATTGATGGCATTGTTCAGCGATTTTAAGAATTCTTCGGCAAGTTTGCGTCCGCCGATATGGGTTAGGTGGATGTAGTCTTTATTGGCTTTCGGCGGATTGGCGTTGGCCCATGTCACTATCGCATTTTCACCGCCCATAGCCTCGCGGGTGTCCCAAAACACGCATCCCAAGTGTCGCGCTACATCACGTTGAGCGGCGATCATGTTGTAGGTAGTGGGCATCGTTATTATGTCGGTGCCTCGTTTTGACCCTCTGTCGCCCACGCCCATTATGATTATGTCGGCATTTGGATAGCACTCCTTTATGTGTCCTATTGATTTGATCATTAGTTTGGAGTAGGCCGAATAGTCGGTCTGGGCTTCCGACATGGCGTTGATTCCGTATTCGATTACAATCAGGTCGTAGTCGATGTAACGGCGCATCGATTGTGACAGGCTACTGCTTACTCGCGACAAGGTGACGCCTGAAAATCCTCGCGACGACATGCAGTCAACCGAGATGCCGTTGTTGCCGTCGAGCCACACTCCTATTCCGGCAAGTGACATGTTGCCGGTTGATACCGAAAATGATTTCATGGGACCGGTGACTTCGATGCATTGTGCTTCGGATGATGCTGATGAGCTGTGGGAGGTCCATTCGCCGTTGTCCTGGCGGGTGTTTATGGTTGCTGCATCGGGCGATATGTATATGAAGCGCGATTTTTCCCAACTGTCGGTGTGCTTCAGGCGCTTGGCACCTTTATAGGTTGCGGTAGCTTTTTCGCTTACCGGCATTGAGTACTGTTGGGTTATCGATATGTAGGCTTTGTTGTGTCCCTTCATGCTCACGTTGTACACTTCCCATCCGCTGCCGCTTTGCGTTATTGAGCGTCGGAATCCGGGAAATTCCGAGTACATGTTGACATATCCAACTCCGCATCCGCCGTATTGGTCCTGCAGCTTTTCGCGCACATCCTGTGTGAATATGTCACCTTCGATGTATGAGTCGCCGAGAAAGGCTATGCGTACAACCCGGTTGCCGGCTTGCGCAAGTGCGCTTTTAAAGCGTTTCAGTCCGTTGCCGTCGGGTGAATAGTCCTCCATTACGATTATCTCCCCGTCGTGAGGATCAATCGGCACAGGTGGCTCGACAGCTTCCGATGTCACAGGCGATTTTTCGGGTTGGACGTTCTCCGATTTCGGCTGCTCAGGCTCTGACTCTGACTGCCGTGTAATAGTGTCGCTCTTTTCAATAGCATACTCATCGGCCTGAGCGGGTTGCTCAACATCAATCTCCTCCATTGCGGCTATCAGCTCCGGGTCGATTTGCTGTGTTTCGACTTTCTCGGCATCAAGATCCGATTTTTCGGTTATGTGCATTATGTCGCCTGCGAGATTGAAGTCACGCAGCAACCCACGGCTTATTTTGTTAAGCGGGAGCAGCGACACAGCAGCGACGATGGACACGGCGGTGAACAGTATTAAAAACGGACTTCCTTTGCTGTTTTTGCTCATGACCGTGACTGATTGATTGCATTGAGGAGCACTTGGGATTTTGCCGATGTTTCATCCCATTCGGTTGCCGATTCCGATTTGGCCGTTATGCCTCCGCCGGCATATATGCAATAGCGTGCCTCATCGAAGTGTACACATCGCAAGTTGACAAATATGTGGGTGCCCTCACTGTCGGTCACTCCTACATAGCCTCCGTAGCATCGGCGTGGATGTCGCTCGTTGAGCGTTATGTCATTCAACGCCTTGTCAAGCGGAGTGCCGGCCAAGGCCGGGGTGGGGCTGAGCATATCGGCCACGATAAATGGATTTCCGGCATATCGGGCCGTAATGCGGTGACAAAGATGCTCGATGGCTCCGTAACTCACATTCTCGGCGCAACCGACTGCCGCGTTTATGCCGAGCGACAACAGCTTGTCGACTATGTATCGTGTCACATAGTCGTGCTCTTCGCGGTTTTTGTCATCCCATGCGGCATCCGATGATTTCATGCGGGTTCCGGCAAGCGACATGGTGCTGAGATTGCCTGCGTTGTCACATTCGAGCAGCAGTTCGGGCGATGCTCCGAGCCATGCGCCTGTCGCTGCGGTGTAATAGAGGTAACGGAATGTCGAGGGAAAGCAGGTGAAATATTTCTCGGCTACTGAAAGCCAGTCGATATCGGCTGCGTCGCCGCATATCACGCGTGATATTACCGTTTTGCCTCCGCGAAGCTTGAGTCCGTTGACAACCTTGTTCAACGCGTTGTCATATTCGTCACGCGGTGTACTGCAGTCTACCGGTTTTACGGCTGCACTGTCACGCGTAGCAATGGTGTCGGCGTTTTCTATTATCTGCTCGGCAGTGTATCGTGGAGCTATCATGATGCGCCGTCCACTTGTGTTGAATTCCGAAATGAAGAATCCATGGTCGACGTCGCTGTTGCACTGCGTCGACTCATCCCCGGCCAGGAATATGACATGATCGCTTCCCGGCATCATGTATATTGCAAACGGCAGTCGCTTTTCAATGCATAGAGATGCCGCTCTTGAAATAGAAGTTGACAACAACATTTTTTATTGTAAGGATGGTTGAGCAATCAGCTCGTAGGGCAGTGCATCGATAATGTCGACATCGTAGAAGTGTCCTTTTTCGAGCTTTTCGGTCTTTTTGACAAGGACTTCAGGGTCCACTTCGGGAGAATCCCATTGGGTGCGACCCACATAGTAGTCATCCTCTTCCTTGTCGATGATTACGCGCAATCTTTTTCCTATTTTTGATTGGTTGCTTTCAAGGGCAATCTCTTCCTGAATCGCCATAAGCTCATTAAGGCGTGACTGCTTGACCTCTTCAGGTATTGAATCCACGAAATTCTTGGCACCGAATGTGTCCTCCTCCTCGCAATAGGCAAAGGCTCCCATGCGCTCAAATCGCTGTTGGCGCACAAATTCCTTAAGCTGATGGAACTCCTCCTCACCTTCGCCTGGGAAGCCTACCATCAGTGTCGTGCGTATGTGTATGCCGGGCACTTTTCGGCGTATCTCGTCGAGCAGGGCTTTCGTTTCGTCGCCGGTTATGTGACGGCGCATGTTTTTTAGAACTTTGTCCGATATGTGCTGAAGCGCTATGTCGAGGTATTTGCACACATTGTCGTGACGGGCCATGACATCGAGTATCTCCATGGGGAACTGAGCGGGGTAGGCGTAGTGGAGCCTTATCCACTCCACACCCTCTATCGAGGCCATACGGTCGATGAGCTGCGGAAGTCGCATCTCGTTATACAGATCAAGCCCGTAGCTCGACAAGTCCTGAGCTATTATGTTGAATTCATGGACACCGCGCTTTACGAGTTCAGTCACTTCATCGAGTATCTCCTCGATGGGGCGTGACTTGAATCGCCCTGTAATTAGCGGAATAGCACAGAATGAACAGAAGCGGTTGCATCCTTCGGCTATCTTCACGTAGGCGAAGTGGGAAGGAGTGGTTATGACACGGTCGTAGGATGATGTTGCCGGGAACTTGTTGGTGAGCGCATTCACCAGTTCGGGCCAGTTGAACTTACCGTACCAACCGTCAACTTCTGGTATCTCAGCCACAAGTTCATTGTGATAGCGTTGCGACAGGCATCCCATCACATAGAGTGACTTGATGCGTCCTTCTTTCTTGGCCTCGACCTGCTCGAGGATAGTGTTGACCGACTCCTCCTTGGCATCGCCGATGAATCCGCAGGTATTCACGACAACAATGTCGCCTCCGGGATTTTCAGGCTCGTGCCTTGCTTCAAATCCGGCACGGTCAAACATGCTCATGAGCCGTTCGCTGTCGACAAGATTCTTTGAACAGCCAAGTGTTATGACATCGACTTTCTTGCGAGCCATCTATATTAATTGTTGCCGAATAATGATTGTACAAATTCTTTCTTGTGGAACACCTGCAGGTCGTCGATGCCTTCGCCGAGTCCGATGTATTTTACCGGAATGCGGAACTGGTCGCTGATGCCTATTACTACGCCGCCCTTGGCTGTGCCGTCGAGCTTGGTTATGGCGAGTTCATTGACTTTGGTAGCGGCTACAAACTGCTTGGCCTGCTCAAATGCATTCTGTCCCGTAGAGCCGTCAAGCACGAGCAACACTTCGTGGGGTGCGTCGGGAACGACTTTCTGCATCACGTTCTTGATTTTTGTGAGCTCGTCCATAAGACCCTTCTTGTTGTGAAGTCGTCCGGCGGTGTCGATTATCACTACATCGATGTCGTTGGCCTTGGCCGATTGGAGAGTGTCGAATGCCACTGATGCAGGGTCGGCTCCGAGTTTCTGCTTTATTACCGGAACACCGGCGCGTTCGCCCCAGATGTCGAGCTGCTCCACTGCGGCGGCTCGGAATGTGTCGGCGGCACCGAGCATGACTTTGTTGCCGGCTTTCTTGAATTGATAGGCAAGCTTGCCTATGGTGGTTGTTTTGCCTACGCCGTTGACACCCACCACCATTATTACATGTGGTTTGTGATCCTGCGGAACAGTGAAGTCCTCAAGGGCGGAGTCGTTATTGTTTTCGGCGAGAAGTTCGGTGATTTCTTCACATAGCAGATTGTTCAACTCTGATGAATTGACATATTTATCGCGAGAAACTCGATGCTCTATGCGGTCTATGATTTTGAGTGTTGTTTCGACTCCGACATCCGAAGTTATGAATACCTCTTCGAGATTGTCGAGTATTTCATCGTCAATCTTTGACTTGCCGGCAATTGCGCGTGCGATTTTCGAGAATACGCCTTGCTTGGTGCGTTCAAGCCCTTTGTCAAGAGTCTCCTTTTTTTCCTTAGAAAAGAAACTGAATATACCCATTGGTGTAAAATAGAGATTAATAGGCTGCAAAATTACAAAAAAACATTTACATTCAACGTATTCAAAGACCCTTAAAACGGTTTTAGTGGAATATAAAATGAAAAAGTCCGCCGTGCCTTTATGGTTGTAGGCATGGCGGACTTGTTTATCTAAAAGTATTAAACTTTAGTCTACTTGGATTACGAGATAGTTGGAAAGACTCCAGAATTTCTCAGGATTGGTGACCTTGATTGTCTTCAAGCCGTCATAGTCCTCGATTGTATATGAGTCGGCCGGCATGTTGGTCAGAATCTTGGCTTTCTTGGAGTGGGTGGGTATTGTGGTGAGAGTGCGTTTATCGCTCTGAGTGAAGTAGCTCTGCTGGAAGTCGGCCTGGAGCAGCTTGGTCTTGCGCAGGAATCCGGTTTCGATAATGCGGGCATCCTTTAACTCACCCTTGGTGCCTATTGCATAGTAGCATGAGTTAAGCTCGTTGGTGAGGTTTGCGCTCTCTTCTTGAGCCTTCTCCTTCTCCTCGGTTACAGTGGCTACAGTGGTGCTTAATGAATCCACCTTTGTTCCAAGGTCGGCAATCTGTATCTTTGCGGCTGCAAGGTCGTTACGCAATGTCGAGATTGTAGTTTCCTGGCTGGCTATTTCAGCCTTAAGATTGTCGACAGTCTTTTTCAGGGTACTGCTGTAGCCCTGTGATGACTTCAGTTTCTGCTCAAGGTCGTCAAGGCGCTCGCGGCGCTCCTTGAGAGCCTGCTGTATGGCGACGATGTCGTTGCGTATCTGGTCTTTACGCGATTGTGATTCGGCACCAACATTGGTGGTCGTGAGAATTTTCTCAAGATCCTTGATCTGGTTCATGCCATCGGTGATGTCGTTCAAAAGTGAGAACAGACTGTCCTGGTTGGCGAGAGCAACATGTAATGAATCATCAAGCTGGGCGTTTTGGGCCTGAGCTTCTTTCAGTTTCCCTCCATCGCAAGCTGTGAGGCACACAAGACCTGCGGCAATAATTGAAACTATTTTTTTCATAATCGTATAAAATGATGTTTATATAAGTTTTTATGTCAGGCATCGTTCAAGTCATCGTTGTCGCGATACTTATTGCGATGAGGTTGACGAGCGTTTTTTTCCCTCTTGCCGCTCAACACAATAACGATTTCACCGCGCGGAATGTTCATTGTGAAGTGTTCGATGAGCTGTTGCAGTGTTCCGGCAATGGTGGAATCATGAAGTTTGGAAATTTCGCGTGACACTGAAGCCTCGCGGTCGTTGCCACAGGCCTGGGCGAGTTGTTGTAATGTTTTTACGAGGCGCAACGGTGACTCATAGAATATTGTCGTGCGAGTTTCTTCGGCAATCTCCGATATGCGCGTAGCGCGTCCTTTTTTCTGAGGCAGAAACCCTTCAAACACGAATCTATCACATGGAAGTCCTGAATTTACGAGTGCAGGGATAAGTGCGGTGGGGCCGGGCAACGTTTCGACTTCGATGTCGTTACGGCGGCATTCGCGCACAAGCATGAATCCGGGATCCGATATGCCCGGAGTGCCCGCATCGCTTATGAGGGCTATGTTTTCGCCTCCTTTCAGCCGGTTTACGACAGGTTCGACCGATGTGTGCTCGTTGAACTTGTGGTGGCTTGCGGTGGGGGTGGTTATGTCGAAGTGCTTGAGCAGGATGCCGCTTGTACGGGTGTCCTCACACAGTACAAGGTCGCACGATTTCAAGGTGGCGATTGCTCGCGGAGCCATGTCGCCAAGATTGCCTACCGGAGTAGGTACGATGTAAAGTTTACCGCTCATCGGCCTGAAAAGTGTTTGGCTATTATATCCATGAAATCCTGGACTTCGGGATTGGATGCGTCCCATTCAAGGTCGTTATAGAAGTAGTCGTTGGCTTCCGAGAGCGACGACATGGCCTCGACGAGATTAAGCGTATCGGTCATTTCGGTGGCACTGTTGCCAAACAGTTCGCGACGGAATCGGAACATGTCGTTCAAAGAGAATGCCTTGCGCAGATTGCGCGAATTTTCACGTGCAAGCTTTTCGTCAAGGCGTATAGGCTCTTCGTCATCGGTGTCGGTCGTGTCATCCTGAGGCATCACTATTTCCTCTTCCTCGGGCTCTTCCTGCATCTCTTCGAGTTCAGGCTCTTTTCCTTGTTCCGGTTCTTCCTCCTCTTCTTCGGGTTCCGGCTCTACAGTTTCAATCTCGACTGTAGTTTCCGGAATCGGTTCGGCAATCGGTTCAGGCTCCGTTGCCGGTACTTGTTCAATATCCTGACATGGAGCCTCAGGTTCGGCATCGTAGCGCTCAGGCAACTCTTCGGCTGATTCGCCTATTATTGTAAGTTGTGGCTGATTGCTTTCAGCGGTATCTTCTTTGAGTTCTTTTTCCTGATTTTCGGTCAGGCTGATTTCAGGTTGTTCCTCAGCTTCAGGCTCTTCCTCTTCTGTCGTCGATTCCTGAATTTCGGGCTCTTCTTTGATTTCGGGCTCTTCTATTTCAGGTTGTTCATAGACTGTGACATCAGCTTCGTCATTACAGCTGATGATCGCATTGCCGGGCGTATCATCAGTGTCAACATCGTCATTCTCGACAGCAGGCGATATGCCTTCGTTGAGTGACTTGATTTTATCGGAAATCAGCGACCACACTTCCTTGGGCGTGTCGTCGCCTCGATGCATAGCCAAATACAGAAGCCCTTCCAGCTCGTAGTTGATGGTAATCAGTTCTTCGATGTTGACATTCATAAATCGATATTATAATTTTAACATATCACAAAGTTACTCAATCAAAATAATAGTGCAACCAAATTCATAAAAAAAAGTTATTGCACATTGTAGGTTTTTATGCGGGGTGCACGTGATGCAGGTGCCTGATCAGGCATTGGCCACAAGATATGCAACGTAGGCCACATAGCATGTCGCGAGTATGATTCCTTCGGCACGGGTGATTGTGCGCTGCTTGAAAAACCATCCGAATATCCAGAACAACAGGCAGGCTCCGGTGAGGACGAGCAGATCGAAATTGCCTATTCCTCCAAACGGGAGGGGATGAATTGTTGCGCTGCATCCAAGCACAAGGAAGATGTTGAAGATGTTGCTTCCTATCACATTGCCGAGAGCTATGCCGGGCTTACCTTTTACAGCTGCAGTTATCGATGTGGCGAGTTCGGGGAGTGATGTGCCGGCGGCTACTATCGTCAAGCCTATTATGGCATCGCTCACGCCGAGTCCCGATGCGATTCCCGATGCCCCGTTGACAAACTGGTCGCCGCCGATAATCAGTCCGGCCAGGCCTATTGCTACCCACAATATCGATTTCCATAACGGCATATCCTTAGTCTTGAATCTTTCTATCTCTTGTGATTCAGCCGGTGTGGCTGACTTTGCCGATGAAAATGTGTGTCGCAGGAATATGGTGAAAAACAGCAGTAGAACTATTCCGTCGACACGGCTTAATATGCGACTGGATGCGCCGTCGAGAAGCGGAGCGTTGCCCATTGCCAGAAGCACTAAAGCCGACAGGAGCACGAGTGGAATGTCCTTGGTCATTATGCTTCGTTCAATCTTTATAGTGGCGAATATCGCCGTTATGCCAATTATGGCAAGGACATTGAAGATATTGCTTCCGACAACGTTGCCTATAGCCAGCTCGGCACTGCCGTTAATGGCCGATACGATGCTGATGACAAGTTCGGGCGCCGATGTGCCGAAGGCAACCACGGTCAATCCTATGACAAGCTCTGATACGCCCCACCTCTTTGCGATGCTTGAAGCTCCATCGGTCAACATGTTGGCTCCAACCAATATGAACGCCAATCCTGCAATCAGGAATACAATGTTAAGTATCATCTTTAGTTGTTAAATGAAAAGTCCTGCCAATTTAACAAATCGGCATTGCAATTTTGCAACAGCGCAGTTCGATTTAATAAATTTTCACAAATTGACGGGCTGATTAAGGAGGTCAAGACCGGTGATGGTTGACATTTTATGGAGCAAATTTGCGGTGTGGACTTTTTTCTGATACTGATAAATTTTTTTATTGTTCATTAAAAATTGATGTCAACTTAATGGCATGTATAGATTCGGTGGAAAACTTTTTAAGATATTTGAGTGTTTCAAAACTCGAATTGATTCACTGTTAATTTCATTATGATTGTATGGATAAGAAAAGACTTACCGCTGAAAACGGGCGCCCAATCGCCGACAACCAGAATGTTCAAACTGCCGGCCGCCCGGGACCTATGACAATTCAAGATCCGTGGTATCTTGAAAAAATTGCTCATTTTGACCGTGAGGTAATCCCTGAAAGGCGAATGCACGCCAAAGGGTCAGGTGCTTTCGGCACATTTACGGTAACCAATGACATCACCGAATTTACCCGAGCTTCAATATTTTCAGAGGTCGGTAAAAAGACTCCATGTTTGGTGAGATTCTCCACCGTAGCAGGGGAGCGTGGTGCAGCCGATGCCGAGCGCGACATACGCGGTTTTGCAATGAAGTTTTACACCGACCAAGGCAATTGGGATCTTGTGGGCAATAACACTCCGGTGTTTTTTCTGCGTGACCCGTTGAAATTTCCCGATCTCAATCATGCCATAAAGCGAGATCCCCGCACCGGCATGCGCAATCCCACTGCAAACTGGGATTTCTGGACATTGCTTCCTGAAGCATTGCACCAAATCACCATTTCAATGTCGCCTCGGGGCATTCCTGCATCTTTCCGCAATATGCACGGATTTGGAAGTCACACTTACAGCTTCATCAATAAGGACAATAAGCGCACATGGGTGAAGTTTCATTTTATCACGCTTCAGGGTATAAAGAATCTTACCGATAAGGAAGCCGAGGCCATAATAGCCAAAGACCGCGAGTCGCATCAGCGCGATTTGTTTGAGGCGATAGAGCGTGGCGATTTTCCTCGCTGGATGCTTCAGATTCAGTTGATGACCGAGGATGAGGCAAAGAAGTATCACATTAATCCGTTTGACCTGACAAAGGTGTGGTATCATAAGGATTTCCCGTTACGTGATGTGGGAATTCTTGAACTTAACCGCAATCCCGAAAATTTCTTTGCTGAAATAGAGCAGGCGGCATTCAATCCTGCCAATATTGTAGATGGAATAGGATTTTCACCTGATAAGATGCTCCAAGGGCGTCTGTTTTCCTATGGTGATGCGCAACGCTATCGACTTGGGGTCAACCACAACCTTATTCCCGTAAACCGTCCGAGATGTCCGTTCCATTCATTTCATCGTGACGGAAAGATGCGCACCGACGACAATTACGGAGCCGCATTATCCTACGAGCCAAACAGCTTTGGCGAATGGCAGGATACTCCGTCAAGGAAAGAGCCGCCTATGGATTTGCATGGCGATGTCTACAACTATGACGAGCGAGAATATGATGAAGATTACTATACTCAGCCGGGTAAGTTGTGGCGGTTGATGAGTGCCGAGGACAAGCAAGCTACTTGTCAAAACACGGCTACTCAAATGGAGGGAATACCCCTGTTTATAAAGCAGCGTCATGTGCGAGCCTGCCATAATGCCGATCCCGAATATGGCCGAATGCTTTCCGAAGCATTGGGAATCAACCTTTCGGAGGCTCTTGTGGCCAAGGATCCCGCTCATCCGTCATGGGATAAGCGCAATAAGGTCAAGTGAATTATGATGGATTAATTATTATATGGATTAGCTTTATCAGATGGTCTGTGTCGAAAATTCCGGCACAGACCATTTTACAATTAGTTGCTGATATATTGAATAGTGATTACGCTTTCAAATACCGAGATAGAGAGGGCAGAATATAATGAGAGTGATGATTAATCCTATAAGGTATCGCGCAAACCGATGTGCAACTCTCTTTTTTAACCATTCTGAATCAGTGATTCCTATTCCAATAAAAGTTGCGATGATGGCTGTTATTACTGTGAAAAATATTCCATATGTCATAGTTAAGATATCTTTCAATTATAACATGACTGAAGCAACGTTTGTTGAAGTATTACAGCCATTTATCAAAGCGAGATGTGAACATATCAATGTCACGTTGTGGTAGTAGGAGCTTTCGTGCCTCATGTCGCCATGATTTCATTGCTATTTTTACTTCATTAATAATGTCCTTAGCTCTTTTGGCTGATAACAAATAATCTCCTGATGATTCCAATAAAATGTTAAAGTCAGACTCGTTTGTATTGCAGTTAATCAGAAGGCTTTGGCTATCGGACAGTGTCGGGTTGATGTCGTATGCCGGTGATAGTTCCCATCCTTTGCGTGTCAAGAGAGAACCATGATTACGGAAATGGTCATCTGAATTGCCGACAATTATATAAAATGCTACTCGGCGATAGAGCTCCTCAAGATTTTGCTCTACGTTGCTGCCGTGTTGGATTATGAAATCAATGATGTCTATATAGCCATAACCGTTAGAAGCATTATCGCCATCAGTCAGTCCGAGTAGGGTTAAGGCGGATGCAAAATGTATACGTTTACCGTCGCTGTTTCTGTCAAAGCGTTTTGAAAGCAGGATATTGTACTCTTCACCGATAATAGTGCGAGTTTCCGCAACATTCAGGGCTGCTTTCCGTCCCATGGTATGACAGAAATGTTCCCACAGTGCCACATCATAATCATCTTTGCGTGAAGGAAATTTGGCTACAGTAAGACGACCATCCTTGTCTACGACAGAGGCTTTAGGCCTTGCGCCACCAAGTGAAGTGCCCGGATGCAGTAATTGTGTGAGCCATTTTTAGCCGGTAGCAGGTGTTTTTCTTCGCTTGTCTCAATCTCCTGTGCTGCATGCATAAGTTCTCGGACATTGGCCAATGGTGGTACACGAAAATTTGCTCCTGGCGATTCAGTAAAGTACTTCCCCAACGGTCGGGAAGCGCATCTGAAAAACAGGCAAATATATCGTGTTCGGGACGAGTATATTGCATCCCGGTATAATTCTGTAGATCTTCACTGAGAAAAATATCGCCATACTTGGCAAGCCAATTGTTGTCGAAGGAGAAACCGTATATTTCACTGCCACGCATTGAGTCACATGACAATTCACCTATCAACTGAGGCGCATCCAGCCAATCAAAGTCGGCATATACGAATAATTTCTTCATACGTTATTCCTTTTTAGATGCACGCACGTTGGCGTTGCTTTAGATTTAAATCCTGTAGGTTGCGGCCGAGAGTGTCTTCTTTTGCTATCAAAAGAAGATCATCATCAAGTTATAGAGCGAAAAGGACGCGGGCATAGATTCCGATTGAAACGGTCGGTGAACCTTTCTCGATCCGATTTATGGTGAGAGGAGAACAGGTGGCTCGTTCAGCAACTTGTGCTATTGAAAGGTTGCGGCGTAATCATGCAAGCTTAATTTGCTCACCCATAATGGCCATCTTCTGTTCAAGTTTTCGGGGCAACTTAGTTCCCATCGTGTTCTTTGCCATATTCAATCTATCTTTTAATGATGCAAAGATGGCAAATTTATTTAGGGTCAGCGGATTTTCCCGGTGGGCGAGGAAGATGTCAAGAGTATAGTGTTGCCA
>ENA-OROZ01000490-OROZ01000490.1-human-gut-metagenome-genome-assembly--contig:-NODE-490-length-45347-cov-4.398923_pt1 | contig 45347 bp, 41 predicted proteins | sample MGYA00242138_ERZ509066 | MGnify/ENA primary metagenome ERZ509066 (study PRJEB26280, sample SAMEA2338691) | human gut metagenome | biome: human gut; feature: human-associated habitat; material: faeces... | reverse complement strand
CAGCCGATAATAGTCAGCCGAAAGTCTGACGGACGCTATATGATTATAGCAGGACACAACCGCTTCCGTGCGTGTCAGAAAAACAATATGGACAGCATAGACGCTGTTATTCGCAATGAGCTTACGTCTACACAGCGAAAGCTGATGATGGTTGACACAAATCTTGAGCAACGACATAAACTCACTGCCAAAGAACGTGCGTTAGCATACAAGATTAAGCAGGAATGCTTGAAAGAACTCGGAGCAACAAATCCTACAGCTGTCATAGCAAAAGAGAACGGCGAAAGCCGTAAGTCAGTACAGAGATACATTGCAATCAGCAGGCTAACACCGGAACTGCTCGATATGGTTGACACAGACAGAATTAAATTATCTGTCGGCGTTACGGTATCAGCTGTAGATACAGAAACTCAGAATAGCTTATCGGAGTATCTCATCAGCGAGGGCGAAAAGGCAACCGTAGATGAAAAACAGGCAAAAGAAATACAGCTTGAAGCAACTGTTAAGCCGCTATCGGTTGATGATATTGCAGAAATCCTTGAAAAAAAGCCACAGAAAGAAAAAAAGCAAAGCGATATAATCAAAATCCATTACGCTGACATAGCAGACAGTGTTATGGGACTGCCGAAGGAAGAAATCGAACCGCTTGTGCGTTGGCTCTTGACTAATAATCAATCTCAGATTGCCGATTACTGCAATGATAAAGGTTTTGTTTCCGTTGCCGAAACAACTGCCGATAGCGAAGCAGAGAGTATTGACGGTATTCTGATGGACGACAATGAGGAGTTTGATATATGAACATAAACGAATTTGAAAAAACTTTGTTGACAAACAAAATTACGCCTGTCGAATTATCTTCAGATGATTTACACAGAACGAAAATTATAAATAAATGGACTAAAACCGATGAAGATAGAGCATGGATGTTCTTTGAGACGATTTGTCGTATTGCAGTTCCGATATTTGTTTCATTTCAAATTATTCAGATTGTTTTTTTTATGCTTCTTAGCGGTAAAGATTTTATACTGGGCATAATTCAAGTAATGTTATGTGCTGTTTTAGATGCCACAGTTTTATTTTTCCTTTCAATTTTTACATATGGATTTTTATTTATTAAAGCAAATTGCGATTGTAAAAAAATAACGGTATTTCAACTAAAAAGCACATCTAATTATAAAGATTTGAGTTGCTCGCTAGTATTAAAAGAAGATATAATCAATTTATCTGAACGAGCTATTGCAAGAAAGTATTATTATAAGGATCCTGTTGTGGTATATAAATTAGCTAAAAGTGATGCGGATATATACTGCGGCGTAAGGCAAAAAGGTAAAAAGATGCAAGTTGTATTCGAAAGACCGATTTGTTTTAAAAATACAAAGTAGGAGGTTGCTTAAGTGAAAAACTATAAAGATTACAATAAGACCTATATAGGAAGCAGTGACAGTGCGTATTTAACGCTCAAAACAATCACCGGTACAACAGAAGAACTTTATTTTGGAGAAGATGGCAGTTACAGTGCCTATGTAGTTGATGAGGATACCCTTATCCCAAAACACTATCACAAGGAATTTGAGTTTACCGACAGCCTTGAGATATACAACGACTTCGGTGAACTTGAATGGTCCGCAAAAGCAAAGCAAATATCCGTGTACACGGCGGGTAACTTTGGCTGCATAATTAAACTCGAAGGAGCCGAAAATTATAAGTTTGACTTGAAATGCAGAAGTGATAAGGATAACAGCTTGACTTGGAAAGTAATACGTTATGCAGAAGATGAAAACGGAAATCCTTCGCTATGGACTGCAAAAATCAGTAACAAGGAATACGGCAAGTTTGCCTGGATAGCTAAATACGATGAAAATTATTATGGCGTTGAAACTGACAACATCAAAGAAAACCGTTTTGAAATAGTTTATAGGTGTGACTCGCTTGATAAAGCGAAAAAATGGGCATCTGAAAATCTGCTTGCGGAAAACGAATTTCAGAATGACGAGAACGAGAACGAGAATGATGAGGAACCGGAACTGTAAAAGGAGAAAAATATGACCGATAAGATAAGAATATTTGTCGATATGGATGGTACTCTTGCAAGGTTTCACGATGAACAGCTGTATCTTGAAAGGATGTTTGAAAAAGGCTTCTTTATAGGACTGAAACCGTTTGACAATGCTGTCGAGGCAATAAAGCACATCATAGATAATCATCCAAATGTCGATGTGTATGTGTTGTCGGCGGCGATAACGACACCTTATTGCCTCGCAGAGAAAAACAAATGGCTTGATAAGTATCTGCCTAACATAGACAACGAACACAGATTATTTGTGGAAAACCCCTCCACCGACAAGTCGCTTTGTGTACCGGGAAGTTATTTGTATAAAGATGATAATGGAAAATATCATAACAAAATATCCGAAAACGATATTTTGATAGATGATTATAACAAAAATTTGTTCGAATGGCAAAAGGCTGGCGGAACATCTGTCAAAGCCAAAAACAACATCAATCACAAGGGCTTGCACGGAGAACTGTGGAAAGGCGATCTGATAGACATAACAGATACTGCTGAAAGTATAGTGGAGCGTATGACTAAGATTATCGTGAGCCGGGAAAAAGGCATTGAAGAAAACCGCTACAATGAAGATGATGAAGAATTAGAAATAGATTGATGGAATAACCATTAAGGAAAAAGGAGAAAAATATGACTGCAACAGAAAACAAAATAAACCATATTGTCGCTATCACAAACGGTAGCGACATTTATTTTCCAAAAAAACTTATGGCAAGACGTGATTTAGCTGATGATACAAAACTGCTTTTTGCGGTGGCTATGACCGATCATTGCAATATGACGGTATCGGAATTCTCGGATTTTCTCATAACTCACGTTAGTGAGCAGGCTAAAACAAAGAGGGCTAAGAGAGAGCTTAAAAGACTTGCAGGACAGCTCGATGAAATACTCGGTTAAAAACGGAGGACAGACAAATGAACGAAAAGCTGAACACAGTATTTGACATTATCAATGCCACAAATACCGTCAGTGCGAATCGCTACCTGTCACACGCTCTTGGTGCAGAAGTAGCTATTATATACAATGCTCTGCTTGCAAAGTATGCATACTACAACAAGCACGATATGATCCCGGATGACTGGTTTTATTCGACCATTGATGACTTATGGCGAAGCACGGCATTGTCAGAAAAGACACAGAAAAGAGCCATAGCCATTCTTGTAAAAGAGGGGCTTATCGAATGCAAACGTAAAGGAATGCCTGCTAAGCGTTCCTTTTTTATTTGCAACGCTTACGAAAAAATAGTTGCACTTATCGAAAAAGGTAAAGAAATTCTCGGTGAAACTACTGCGGAAACCGAAAAATCAAAGGCAATAGAAGGCGATTCTGCTGTTCAGCCAAAACGGCAGAACAAGAACAGCCGAAAGTCAGCAACAAGTTACGCCGTTTCGGCAGAACATACTTATAAAACAAAAGAAAATAATCAGAAGTTATATAAACATCAGCAAAAGACGGTTGCTGATGTTATGCAGACAGCTATGGACAAAGGCACTTACTATCACGGCGAATACAAGACACCGGGAGAAGTATCTGAAGCTGTCGGCTGTATTGATGAGAACGGTATGCAGTACATCACAGATTGCTGTGAAAAATACAGCACCAAAATAAGAAATCTGAAAGCGTACATAACATCGCTTATTTTTACAATGGCAAACAGCTGTCAAACAACGATACGTTCTCAGATTGAAGAAAACAGTAACAGCAGTTTCGATGTATACAAGCTCGACGAATGGGCATTGGAGCAATACGCCACAGGCATTTAAAGCCTGCAGAAAAAAGAAAAGTATTCTGTAGGCTGAAACACAAACTCAATCAACGTTTAAAGGAGAATATGCAATGCTGACATCAAAGCAGTATCACGACTTACTGAAAGCCAAGCTCAGACGCTTCAGCAGGTCGCAGGAAGAATGGAAAAGGTTCCTTGAAACCTCGTCAAGAATGTACAAATACGGTTTTAAGGAAAGCGTATCTATCTTTGCACAAAAGCCGAATGCTACAGCCTGTGCCGAGATAAAGACGTGGAAAAAGGCAACAAACCGCCGTGTTATCAGAACGACCGAAGCAATCGGTCTTGTATATTCGACTGATAACGTCAATGTTACAAGTATACGCTATGTGTTTGACATAGCAAATACAGTCAAAGTAAATGAGCAGTCGAAAACACCGTATTTTTGGCAAATAGACAATACCAGTGAAGAACGTGTGTACAACGAACTGAAACAGGCATACGGTGTTACGGACGCAATCAATCTTGAAGAAGCAATCAAGAAAATTGTCAATGAACGTATAACATACTTGACAAAAGATGTACAAAGTAATATAATAAAATCGGTGGAAGGCTCGGCGGCGGAAGAACTTGACGAATTCGCTTTATCGGCGGTTTGCGAACGCTTCGCCAGTGAGAGTGCCACATACGCAATACTTCACCGTTGCGGTATCGAATATGACGCAGATTTCAGTGACATATACAATTTTGACACTGTAAACGCTATAACCGCTGTCGGAGATATTATCAATCAGACAAGCGAAGAAGTATTACGCAGTATCGAAAAAACAATGAAAGCCATTCTGAAGGAGGAATACTATGAACGCATACGAGAAACAGCCCGAAACGATAACGAAAGTGATAGACGGCGTGGAGATAACATACAAATTCGACAGGAAAACGGAAACATATCTTCCGTTCTCGGATACGAAGGAGGAGAAGATCGACATCGGCAAGTACGGCAGGATGAGGCTGAAATTTCTCAGAGAGCAGAAGCCGATACCGATGACGTTCAATCAGCTGATGATAAACGGAGAACTGGAGCAGCACTTGCTGACGGTGAACGAGCAGTGTATCAGCAGAGTGTCGGAATTCGTGGAGAAGAACAGGGAGAAGTACGGAGCGACGGACGCATTGCAGAACAGCAATCCGCTCGAATGGACGAGAATCTGCAATTCGCTGAGAATGATGGCAGAGGAACAGGTACAGCAGGAGATAATTTACGCTCAGTAACAGAAGAAGCAGACGAATATAACGATATGACAGCGGAGGCAGATGCCCCCGCTGTTGTTCTATCCGATAGCCTTACATCTGATGAAATCAAGTCGGTATTGCTGTATGAACGCTATCTGAAACACAGCAAAAACGAAATAACCGGCTTTTTTCTTTCTGCCGCTGACGTTCAGAGCAAGGCGGAATACCTCAGAGATTCTTACAATAACGATTATACCGAGATCATCATGGGTGAGGAACGATACGGTTATCATAATGAAATAAACGGACTTGAAATATGGAAAGGTCCGACATATTTCAGTATGACAGCCGATATGCACTTATCGTGGACGGACGTTGCCGGTATAGTTGACGATATGATAACGGCACACGAATACCTCAGTGCCGATGAGCTTGACAGAGAGCAGACAGACTATGTTGATATAGAGCCGCAGAAAGAAGAAAACGATGAGCAGCTCACTTTCTTTGAAATGAATTTACCGGCTGTCACAGAAAGCTCTGTACTTCCGGTAGAAAATGTCAAGTCTGAACATTTCGATAATCTGTTAAGGCTCGGAAGTATCAAAGACCGTAACAGCAGACAGACAATAATTGCATACTTCAAGAAGCCCGGTCACACCGCACAGGAACGTGCGGATTTTCTTAAATCGCAGTATCTTACACAATACCGCAATGAAGATATAAACGATACCGCTTACGGCATAAAGAGCCTTGATAATAAGTTATCAGCGTACTTTTCCGAAAGCGGTATTACTCTCAAAGCAGGTGACAGTGTATTCTCGATCGGCGGAAAGTCGGAAAGCATATCCTGGACGGAAGCTACAGACAGAATACAGAAAATGCTTGATGAAGGCACTTACGCACCGCAGACTGTGATTGACGCATCAGCAGAAATTGAAGCAAAACAGACAGCAAACAGAATATGGGAGTTATGGCGAGATCAGAATAAGGACAGTAATATCAGACTTGATATTGATGACAGCGATTTTACGCATACGTCCGAAACGATAGGGTATATAGCGGAAAAATTGCTGAATGACCGTGAATGGCTTGAAAAAACAGCCAACGCTTTTATGCGTTATGCCTATGAATGGCAAGCTGACCGCTCAGTACAGAGATTTAACGGTTATATGTACAACCCGGTTACCGTATCTGCAGAGCTATCTGACCTGCTGAAAGAAGAAATCAACTACACAGCACAGGAATATGTTCCGTTCCCGGCAACACCGTATGTAAATGCAGACCATATCGAGATGTATTTCAGAAAGTACGGACATATTGAAGGTGCAAAAGGCAAAATCAGAGAATATTTTACATCTCACATTGACACAAAGGCTCAGACCGCATATCTGAAAAGCATATACGAAAACAGCGGTTGTATGTCCGGAGAGTTTGACTTCAACGCAATATCCGCCAAAGGCGCAGTGTTCCGAATATCTGTTGACGGCATAAAATCTGACGAGAAGCACGTTTCGTGGGAAGAATGTGCAAAAACGGTATTTAAGTCAATAAAGAACGACAGATATACAAAGCCTTCTTTTACAATTGAAATAACCGATGAAGTAAAAACAGACGATCCCGTTAAGTCAAACGCAGTTGTCATTGATACTGCTACAAAAGAAAGCAAAGAACCGCATACCGATTACACAGAATACATCGGCAGAGAATTTGAATATGAAAACAGAAAATACAAGATTGACAGTATAAATGAAGGCACTGTATCGGCACAGGATATGACGATGCTTGAAACATACCGCTATCCTATATTCCGAGTGCTTGATACCGAAACTGTCCTCGGAATAATCAGAGAACAGCAACAGCCGACAGAAAAAGAAAAGACGCTTTCCGACTATACCTTATCGACGGACGATTATTCGGATCTCGGCGGAGAAAAGTCACGCTTCAGACATAACGTTGAAGCGATCAAAACACTTAAAACTATCGAAAGCGAAAACAGAAATGCTACTCCCGATGAGCAAAAGATACTTGCAAAATATGTAGGCTGGGGCGGTCTGTCAGCCGCATTTAATGCTGATAACAAGTCCTGGGCTGATGAATATAATGAAGTATCGGAGCTTCTGACCTCTGAGGAATATGCAAATGCACGAGAAAGCACTATGACAGCGTTCTACACATCACCCGAAATAATCGGTGCAGTGTATGACGGACTTAGAAGTATAGGTTTTGACGGCGGAAATATACTGGACCCATCAGCAGGCACAGGTAACTTTTTCGGAGCTATGCCTGTAGAAATGCGAGAAAAGTCAAAGCTGTACGGTGTAGAGCTTGACAGCGTATCTGCAAGAATTGCTCAACAGCTGTATCAGTCAGCGCATATAACAGAAGGTGCTTATGAAAAGCGTGTGTTGAATGATAATTTCTACGACGCCGCTATTTCAAATGTGCCTTTCGGACAGTTTAAGGTACACGATAAGCGATACGACAGCCTTAATCTGAACATACACGACTATTTCTTTGCAAAATCGCTTGACAAGGTAAGACCGGGCGGAGTTATCGCCTTTATCACAACAAGCGGTACGCTTGATAAGTCGAACAGTAAGTTCAGAAAGTATATGGCGGAACGTGCCGAGCTTCTCGGAGCAGTCAGACTGCAAAACACTGCGTTCAAAGCCGTTGCCGACACAGGAGTTACCTCTGATATTATCTTCTTTCAAAAGCGTGACAAGATACAAACCGTAAACAGCGAAAACTGCGAATGGCTTGACTTAGGCACAGATGACAACGGCATACCGATGAACAGCTACTTTGTGAATCATCCCGATATGATAATCGGTGAAATGAAACAAGGCATAGAGTACAGTATGTACGGTGACGCAACAGCAACAGCCTGTGTTGCACCCGAAGGGTACGACATCGTGTCGCACCTGCATAACGCAGTTACAAGAATAGACGGAGAATATCACCCGTATACTCCTCAACAGGATGAAATCAAGTATGGTGAGCTGAAAAAGGAAACAATTCCGGCTGATGAAAGCGTGGATAACTACACATATACGCTGTATAACGGTAACGTGTATTACCGTGAAAACAGCATAATGACAAAGGTCGATAAAGGTGCGGACAGAATAGCTGCAATGATTGACCTTAAAACAATTACAAGAAGTCTGCTTCAGCAACAGTTACTCGGCTATGAACAGTCGGATATTGATAATACACGCAAGGAACTGAACGAGCATTATGACGCTTTCGTAAAGAAATACGGCTATGTGAACAGCAAAGCAAACGAAACGGCATTCAGTGCAGACAGCTCATACTATCTGTTACGCTCGCTTGAAAAGTTTGATAAGACAGATAACACATACAACGGTAAGGCTGATATATTCATAAAGAATACCGTAAGACCTGTAAAGACGGTAGTCAGTGTGTCAACAGCCGTTGAAAGTATCGGCGTTTCTCTTTGCGAGAAAGGCTGTATTGATATTCCGTATATGGCAAGCCTTTGCGGACTATCTGAAGAACAGACGATAAAGGATTGTATAGATGCAGGTGCTATATATAAAGTGCCTCCGTTCCCACCTCGCCCGGATAAGACTGATATATACGTTACCGCCGATGAATATCTCAGCGGTAACATCCGTGACAAGCTGTCATTTGCAAGGACTGCCGCACTCACAAATAAAGAGTATCAGCATAATGTTGAAGCACTTGAAAAGGTAATGCCGGCACCACTTACAGCGTCTGATATAGACATCCGTATCGGTGTAACCTGGCTTGACACAAAATATTACGATGATTTTATCCGTGATACGTTTGACGCTTACGGAAGCTGGAGAATGAAAATCAAGACATACTATTCTCCGGTAACCGGCGAATTCAACGTATCAAATAAAAGCTCTGAGCCGTCCAATGTCAAGGTTAACAACGAATTCGGCACAAGCCGAATGAACGCATTGCAGATATTCGAGCATACGTTAAATCAGCGTACTGTCAAGGTTTATGACAGAGTTGTTGATGTTGACGGCAAAGTGAAATCTGTGCTTAATTCAAAGGAAACCGAAAAGGCGCAGGAAAAGCAGGAACTTATAAAAGAAGCATTTTCCAACTGGATATACAGAGATCCGGAAAGAAGGCAGAATATAGTTGACAAGTATAACGAGCTTTTCAATTCGATAAGACCTCGAACATTTGACGGCAGTCACCTTGTGCTTCACGGAGCAAGCGATAAATACAAGCTGTTTGATCATCAGTGTAATGCTCTTGCAAGAACACTGTACGGCGGTAATACACTGCTTGCACACGTTGTCGGAGCAGGCAAGACCTTTGAAATGGTAGCGTCTGTAATGGAAAGCAAATATATCGGCGTATGCCACAAGTCACTTATATGTGTACCAAACCACATAGTCGGACAGATAGCAAGCGACTTTATGGAGCTTTATCCCGGTGCGAATATCCTTGTAGCAACCGAAAAGGATTTTGAGATGAAAAACCGCAAGCTGTTATGCTCTAAAATCGCCACAGGCGATTACGATGCGGTTATCATCGGACACTCACAGCTGCTTAAAATTCCGTTATCGTATGAACGTCGAAAACAATATATCAGAGAAGATATACGTCAGATTGAGAATGCTCTGCAGGATATGAACGAACGTTATCTTGACGATGGGCAGAGATACAGTGTAAAACAGCTTGAAAAGACAAAGAAAAACTACGAAGCCCGTCTTGAGAAGCTGACTGATAACGAAGTTGACGATGTAGTCACCTTTGAAGAACTCGGTGTTGACCGGATCTACATTGATGAAGCCCATATGTTTAAAAATCTGTATATGCCGACAAAGATGAGTAATGTTGCCGGAATACAGATGACGGAGGCGAAAAAATCATCGGACCTTTACTACAAATGTAAATATCTTGATGAGATAACGGGCGGTAAGGGTGTTGTATTTGCAACAGGCACTCCGGTGTCAAACAGTATGACAGAGTTGTATACGATGATGAGATACTTGCAAGCAGGAACACTTCAACGGCTCGGATTACAGCATTTTGACGCATGGGCGGCTAACTATGCTGATATTACTAATACGATGGAGCTCGCACCGGAGGGCAATTCCTACAGAATGCGTACAAGGTTTGCGAGATTTCATAATCTCCCGGAGCTGATGACGATATTCAAGGAATGTGCGGATATAAAGACCGCCGATGACCTTGAACTGAACGTTCCGGAAGCTGTGTTTGAAAATATCGCCGCTGAGCCTTCAAATACGCAGAAAGAGCTGATGAAAGGTCTTTCAGAAAGAGCAACAAAAATACACGACAAACTTGTTGATCCAACCGTGGACAATATGCTTAAAGTAACTTCGGACGGCAGAAAGATAGGTCTTGATCAGCGACTTATGAATCCTTTATTGCCGGACGAGGATAATTCAAAAGTAAATCTCTGTGTTGACAAAGTTTACGATATATGGCAGAACACTGCAGAGGACAGACTGACGCAATTGATTTTCTGCGACTTCTCAACTCCGAAGAATGACGGCAGTTTTAATCTTTACGATGATGTCCGTGACAAGCTGATAGCAAAGGGTGTTCCGAAAGAAGAAATAGCCTACATACACGATTACAATACCGATGCAAAAAAGCAAACGCTTTTTGCAAAGGTACGCAAAGGCGATGTGCGTGTGCTTCTCGGATCAACTGCAAAATGCGGTGCAGGTACTAATGTGCAGGACAAACTGATAGCATTACATCATCTTGATTGCCCGTGGCGTCCCGCTGACCTTGAACAGCGAGAAGGACGAATAATAAGACAAGGCAATCAGAATGACAAGGTTTATATTTACCGCTACGTTACTAAAGATACGTTTGACGCCTATCTCTATCAGATAATCGAGAACAAGCAGAAAGGTATATCACAGATTATGACCAGCAAGACACCGGTCAGAAACTGTGAAGATGTTGACGAAGCGGTACTGAACTACAGTGAGGTCAAGGCACTTTGCACAGGTAATCCGCTTATTAAGGAGCGTATGGAGCTTGATATTGACATATCAAAGCTGAAACGTTTGCAGTCGGCTTATTTATCAGAAAGATACAGCCTTGAGGATAAACTGCTAAAGATATATCCACAGCGTAAAGCCGACGCCGAAAAGTATATTGCTAACACTGCTATTGACGCAGAAAGCTACAAGCAATACAGCGAGGAATTTACGGAAATGACAATAAACGGAGCGACCTTTACCGACAAGAAGGAAGCCGCAAACGCACTGTTACACACAATACGGACCGTCGGCTCTACAGACTTGCCGAAGATAGGCACATATAAAGGTTATGATATGAAAGTGTCATTCGACGGTGCTTATGGCGTTTATTATGTCACTATGGTAGGAAAAGCACGTTATACCTGGCAGGTCAGACAGGACCCGCTTGGAAACCTTACCCGAATGGAGAACACACTTAAATCAATCGGCAATGTTCACGAAAAAGCAATACACGACCTTGATGTAATTAACCGTGACATTGCAACTGCGAATGAATTTGTGCATACTCCGTGGGCAAGAGAAAAGGAACTTTCCGAAAAATCCGCAAGGCTCAGAGAGGTTGACAGACTTATAGCTGAAGCCGAAAAGAACGGTCAGCAGTATGAGCAGAACGTTGACAGCGAGGAAGAACAGGAAATGTAAAACAGAGATGGTGCGACATCGTGTCGCACCTATATGAGAGCAAAAGTGTCCTTCGGCGGTGCAATTCCGCCAGCTCTCACCAACAATGGAGGTTAAGAATATGGATTATAGTAAAATGATGAATATCAAGCGTGAATCAAACGCATCAGATAATGCGTTTGCAATGCCGCCTAACAAAAAAATCACTGATACAGATGACGGTGGCGGATCATATTACGGCAACGATATAGGCGTGGAAATTGAAGATGATTACAGCTATATGATTGAGGATGAAAGCGAAGATACGGTAAAAAGCGTCAAGTTATCAAAAGAGCTGCTGTCATATTTCCTCAACGAGATTAAAAATATAGCGGTATCACTGCTTGAGCCATATCACACACATACATTTACCGTAAGTGTAACCGATGATTTTAAGGAAAGCATCAATAGAATGGGCGTGATTGAGCCGTTACTTATAGCACAGTCCGCAAATTATGGTAAGTATGAGGTTATATCCGGACACAGAAGGCTTGAAGCCGCAAAAGCGGTCGGTCTTGAAAAACTTCCCTGCAGAATCGCAAGAGAAGATACTCCCCGTGAAATTCTTGATGAGATTATGGTTATAACAAATCTTCAAAGAAGGAACACATTCACAAAAATGGAACTTGCACGGTCACTCAGATTGCTGAATGACAGCCGGAAGAAACAAGGATACAGAACAGATATTATGAGTAGCTCCGGAACATCAACTAAAACAGAACTTGCCGAAGAATTCGGAATATCGGTTAAGAAGTTATATATGTTAATCAGCTTTACTCAGCTGATTAATTATTTTGCTAATAAGGTTGACGATAATACGTTACCCGATAAGGTTGCATACTGTTTAGCATTTTTATCAGAGTATGAACAACATATCGTAGAGGAATATCTAACCAGAAATCCGAATTATGTTCTGACAGCCGATAAAGCGGAACGATTGAAAGACAAAAAGGATAAGGATAAAAATCTTGATAAGCGGACAATCGACGCTATTCTTTCAGCCGTTCGACAGAGAAAAACGATTGAAACAACTACAGTAAAACTGAATACAAGTACATTTGAAAAATACGGACTAAAAGGAAAAACCGCAAATGAAATTTCAGATATACTCGAAAAAGCGTTGCAAAACTATTTTGAGAACGAGCAGGAAATTGAATGATAGGTGCGACATCGTGACGCACCTGTTAATCAAGTGAGCTTTCAAGGGTGCGACATCGTGACGCACCTATGACAATAACAGCGGATTTTTCTTTTCTGATGGCTTTTTGCTTGAACATAGCCAAATGCAAAGGCGTATGAAAATAACTGGTTTACAAAACACCCATTGCAAAGCAATGGCAGGAATAGAACGGTTGACCGTTCGCCGTAACATCCCTTTGCTATCGCAAAAATCAATGGTTAAACCGCTTTTATAGCGGTTTAAAAAGTGGTGGACTTAGTTTCACTGTGAAACTAAGTTTGCAAACACGCATTGTTATCAAGAAAATCAAAGTTTTTTTGATTAGCTTAACGTGCAAAATTATTATAACAAATTACGATTGAAAGGAGCGAAAAACAGTATGAGGAATAAAAAAACAGTACAGCTTTCAGTGGCGTTAAATGAAAATATGTATGAAGATATAAAAAAACTCGCAGCCAAGCGACATACATCTATGGGCGATGTGATACGTTTTTATATTAAAAAAGGCTTGAAAGTTGAATATCACGATGAAAACGAAGAAGAATTTCGCCGTATGATACACGATGAACTTACCGATGTATTCAAAAAAGAAGTCGAACGTCTGATTAAGCTGCAAGTCAAATCAACAAAAGCAAGTGCAATTACAATGTACACCGGGTTACAGATTATGTCTGAGTCTTTCGCTGATGATGTCAGCTTTGCACGTGTTGTAGCATCTGCAAGCAAACAAGCGGCGGCATATATGAAACAGAAAGAGAAATCTGATGATGAGTATATGCAGGATACTAATGAGATCTTAAACGGAATGAAGAAGGTAGTCAGAGCAGGTGAAGAATAATGTCATCGGCACTCATATATAAAATGAGGCTGACAGCTCCGAATAAACCTGGTACGGCAAGCCACAATTCCAATTACGTCAAGTATATAGCAGAGCGTGAACACGTTATGAAACTTTCGCAGGAAAGTGAAAGCGGACTGTTCGGCAGGATAGACGGTACAAATAATGATGAGCTGGACGTCACCGATACACAAAACTATGTTTACGGTATCTCGAAAGCAGGAGTTACAGTGTACAACGCATACATATCATTCCGACCGGAGATCGCTAAAAGGCTTGAACTTGACAGCCTTGAGAAGTGGCAGAACTACATTAAGTTTCACATTGATACACTAATGAGAGGGTACGATATACCTAAAGACAGATTTGAATATATTGCGGCTGTTCACGACAAGAAGGGACAGCCGCATATTCATATTTCGTTCTGGGATAAAGACCCGCCTCTAACAGTACAATTTGTAAAAAAGGAGGTATCGGATAATGTAAGAAAAAAACTGATACACGATACATTCGCAAATGAGCTGTCGTATTATTACGGCATAAGCAACGAAGCAATGTCGGACGCAAAAGAGCTTGTCGGGAAGCTGATGATTGATTTCGAGCGTGACATTTCCGGTATCTATTCCAATCGTTTCTCCGGAGTTGATATACCCGAAGAATTGATACAGAAGTACACCGATATACTGAACAATGTGCCAAGGCGAGGAAGAATAGCCTATGCATATCTTCCGAAAGAAACCAAGGACAAGGTTATCGGTATGATAAAAGAAATGATTATGTTGCCGAAGATGAAATCTATCATCAATGACTATTATTCGGGTGCAAGATCGGCGGCAGAAATGTTCGACAGCAAAGAAACCGAAAACGGCAAATCCGAAATTGACAGGAAAATGCGGAAAGCCGCAGGCGATTTGTATAACAGGCTCGGCAACATTATTCTGAAATCAATGCTCAGAACTCTGAAAGAGAACAATGAGCAGAAAGATAAGGATAACGCTGAGATAAGCACTAAAATGACCGTTGACAGTATGGTATATGCTTTGAACGCAGTGAGCAGATTGTTAAGAACGCAAGGAGCTTCCGGAACAGCGAATACAGCTCACGCTCTTTTAGGCGAGTTGTCGAAACAGGCTAAGATAGACCTTGCTAAGCAAAAACAAGATAAAGGACACGAGGTATGATTTATGGAAGATAGTATTTTTTTTGAATTTAAGAACAACAAATTCGTCTTGAAAGGAACAAATGCAGGATACACGATTGTTGAGCATAATGAAGTGAAAGATACTGACGGCTCGACGATAGGTATTGCTTTAGCAAAAAGCAGTACCCAGTATGTAACCTGGAGATTCACTTTTTTCCCGAAAAGCGAATATTTTTCGGGATTTAATCACGGGCATTATTTCATAAATGAACTATCGGCAAAGAAAGACTATTTTGATAGATCGTCTGAAATGTGCAATAACTTGATAACAAGAAGTGAGCCTCGTTGCCAAGAACCCGAAGAGGAAAATATGGAAATATAAGTGCGACATCGTGTCGCACTTAAGACACAAAGGAGGTACAAATGAACGAATTAAAAGCACAGCTTATCAAATCAATGCAAACCGATCTTGACAAGCTGAAAGAAGACTTGCTGAATATCTCGTCACAGGAAATACTCGGCAGAGCATACGAATATGCGATGAAAGCGGAAATAATCTATGCAGCACACGATGCTGATCTTGATGATTATCAGATTGAAGCACTGCTAAAACACCCATCGCCACTGAATGATGTGTACTGCAAGTATCTGAAGCACGATGAAACATCGTTATCGGACGAGCTTGCAAACTGTCTTGTTGAAGAAGCCAATATTGCCAATGAGAAGCGTCACGAAGAATACAGCGACGCTTTTTTTATTGATAACGGACTAAAGCGTATTGTGTGGATTTATTACAATCCCGACAGCAATGCCGGAGGACAATACGTTACTAACATCATCAGCTTTGATAAGCTGGCGAAAATTTCTTCTATAAGCCGTAATGCCGATGATTATTTTAACACGCAGATAAGCTCACTGTGTACACAGTATCTTTCAGATGTTGGTACGGATGCTTATAAGGCGGCTGAACGAATGTTTTACGATAACCCCGATTTCGTCAATGCAACACATACAACAATGCAGGCTCTTACAAAAATCGCACTGATAGATGAATGGGAAAACGAATTACACAATGATCTTCCCTCTTTTATCAAATCTGCGTTTGCGTGGGATGAGCTTATAGGATATGGCAGTATAGATGATGAAATTCAGTACGAAGAAACACCAGTAAAAGTTGTCCGTGACTTCTTCTTGAAAGAAAAAGGTACTATGTATTCATACGAGGGCGAATACACCGATTGCATTTGGAACCTTGAGGAACGTGACGGAAAGCCGGTAATAAACATAGCTGTAAAACGTGAAAATGAAAGCAAACCGGTATTTTCATTCGACAAAACATTTGAATGGAATGATATTACAAATGCGGTTATCGCCCGAATTCAGCAGGAAAAAATATACAACAAGCTCGTAGAACACTGTTATAAATTCAGTAAATACCATACAGACGATTACAGAGTATATGATCCCGAAGAAGGCAGAACAGTAATCAGAGGCAGTACCGAGCAGATAAAAGAATGTTTCGGCAAACTTTTAAATAAGCAGGAAGTCAAAATGCTTATTGAAACCGAAATCGTTCCTGCACTTGCAAAAGCCGATGAGCAGTTTGAAGTTGATTGTGAAAACGATGATATGGAAATATAAGTGCGACATCGTGACGCACCTGTAGAAAGGAATAACATATATGAATGAATCAAAAACAAGAAGAGATTGGGAAGAAGAAGCAGACACGTTTATTTTTGAATGGAGAAAGGCTACCGATGCTGATCCTACATTCGATGACGTGCTGAAAGAAGCGAATAGTATCGGGGAAAAAGAGATAAGTGAAATGTCTGATAACGGAAGACGTTACTCAGAAAACACTCCTAAAAAATATGCTGAAACGTTATGGGGATATATCAATGATATTCTCGAAAAAGAAAAAGAAGAAGAAATGGAAATATAAGCATATACGGTGCGACATCGTGTCGCACCTATAAATAAATCAAATACCAAAGGAGGACAGAAAAATGTCAGAAGAAACAAAGAAGCCTGCTGAGGAGCAGACAAAGAAAGCTGAATATATCAGCGAGAAAGCAATGGCGGAGATACTCAAAGGTATCCGTCAGAGATTACCTGTTAAGGAATACGCAAACAAGAAGTTTTCGCCTGAACAGATGAAGCAGATAAGGCTCGGTATGAAAAGCGGTATATCATACCAGCTCTATGCCGCACCGTACATCTCTCCGTCAGCTATGAAACAGTGGCGCAAGATGCTTGAGAAAGGTGTTGGTGATAAAGACATCATCGACTATCTTGCACAGGACGGACGTTCCTATGACGCTGAACAGATAAAGCAGATTCGTATGGGAATGAAGGATAAACTTGACGTAAAGCTGTTTGCAAATCCCGATTATTCTGCCGAGCAGATGAAGCAGATAAGGCTCGGTGTCAAGAATGACATTGATTATGAGGTCTATGCAAACGGGAATTTCTCGGCGGAACAGATGCAGAAAATCAGACTTGAAATGCTGATTGCAAAGATAATTGACTTCATCAAGGAAAAGTTTACTCAGCTGTATCAGTCGATGAAGGCATACGCAAATCTGTATATGACAAAGCTCCCTGTCGAGCCGGAAGAAGATATGTCTCCGGAAGACGTAAAGGACGCACAGCTCTTTACCCTTATGAAACGTGCGTATGACAAGATGAACGATAACTATGAGGATTTCGAGGAGATGAGCTTCGACGAAAAGGTTGACAGCATAATGAAAGAATTTGAGCGTGTCAACGAAAACGAAAGAACGCATACTGTTGCAAAGAGCAATGAACTTATCCCGGAAGGTACAGAAAAACTTGAAGAAAGATGTTTCTCGGACCGTAAGAATATATCCGATGTAGTAATCCCCGGAAGTATCCGAGAAATACCATATATGGCTTTCGCAAGCTCATCGGTGAAACCCGCTGTAATCGAGCCGGGCGTTGAAAGTATCAGCTCCTGTGCTTTTGCGGCTACTGACCTTGAGAGTATATCAATTCCCGATACAGTTAAGCATATCGGTGAACAGGCATTTGCTATGACCGACATAACCTCGATAGAAATCCCTGCGAGCGTAAAGGCTATCGGTTACCTTGCCTTTCACGGTTGCAGAAACCTGAAAGAAGTTACTATGTCAAAGGGTACGATATTTGATAAGGACACTTTCCCGGAAGGTGTCAACATCAGATACAGAGAAAACGAGCAGGAACAGAGTGAACCCGAAGAAGAGGAAGGTTTTGAACCGGAGATTTAACGCAAAGGGCGTTAAACATATATCATACAGGTGCGACACGGTGTCGCACCTGTAAATGCAGAAAGGAATGAAAACAATGTTAAACGTAAAAGTAACAAGACTGCAACCTGTGGTATCACAGAATGCAAACAAGCTCAGAGCCATAGCCGACATTGAAATCGGCAACGGACTTATGATCTATGGACTGCTGTATAAGCTGAACAAGGATAACGAATTCTATGTACAGATGCCTCAGCATATCGGACGTGACGGCGATTATCATTCAACCGTCGAGCCGCTTTCTAAGGAATTTGCGGCAAGAATAAAGGCTGAGATTGAAAAAGCCAATATCGAGGGTAAGAATTACACGCCCACAAGCGAGGAAAGTGAGCCGCTCAGATTTACTTTCAGCATGAGAAACGGTGCAAACGGTAGCGTATACGGAAATATGCGTGTCAATGATGATCTGCTTGTACATAACATAAGTGTTAAGGACAGGCTGGATGCAGAAACCGGCAAGGTCGTGAAGTTTATTTCTCTGCCGTCAAAGCAGGCTGACAACGGTCAGTGGTGGAGCGTTGTAAGACCTTCCAACGATACAGTTAAGGAAGCTATAAATCATTTTGGTATTTCTGCGATAGGCAAAATTGCTGTTGAAACCGTCGGCAATATCAAGTATAAAGACTTGAAGGAAAAAGCACCGGAGCTTTCTTTTTATCGCCATCAGAACGTGAATTACGGCAAGGCTGTCGGAGAAGAATTGTCAAAGGCAGGTATTATGTGGAGCGGTAAGGTCGAAAAGACCGGTATGGTCATCACAATATCCGCAGACGAGAACGATTCCTATTCGAAGATAATAACTGAAATGCGTGAGCGTAACAAGGCTCAGACAGCAGAGCAGGCACAGACAGCGGGAAAGGTTGACGAAAGTGCATTTTTTGATATGAATGCACCTGAGCCTTTCTGAAACAAATAATATGTAATTTACCGGGATTGTGAAAGCAGTCCCGGCTTTTACATTACAGGAGGCAAAATGAAAATTTTCAAAATCATTGCAACTCTTGTCGGATGTGTGATTGCACCTGTTGTATCTGTATTTTTATCATACAGTCTTGATGTTATGCTGACAACACAGGAGCTGAAACTGTTTGACTTCAACACCTGCCTTGAAGGTCTGAAAGTCAATCAGAAACAACAGCAGCTCTTTATGATATTTACAGCACTGCTTATAGGTCTGATTATCTTTGTTGTGTTTGTTGCGATGAACAACAAGTATAAGGCTGATACAATAACGGTCACGCCGAAAATCAAGATACCCGTTCCTGCAGGCGAAGGTCAGAACGGCTCGGCACGGTTTATGAACGACAGCGAAAAGCATAGCGTTTTCGCTACATACAAGCTGAAACAGTCAAGTGATTTATGCCGTGTACTGAATAGAAACGGCGAAGATTATTACAATGCTGTTTCAAAAAAAGGTAAATATCTGCCGTTTATTCCGATACCGCTTGATAAGATTAACAAAAATGAGTTTCCTGCCAAAGGCGGACTTGTTGTCGGAATGAAAAAGCACGGCACTTACGAGGAAATCTCATACATAGCGAAAGACTATCACTCGTTGATATTCGGTGCAACAGGCTCCGGTAAGACAAGAACACTTGTTTTACAATCAATTATCTTCACTGCAATGGCTGGCGAAGGCATTGTAGTAAATGATCCGAAAGGTGAAATCTACTACTATACTCATCGTGTTCTTGAGTCACTCGGCTATGAAGTAATTGTAATGGACCTGCAGAATCCCGAAAAATCGTGCGGCAAGAACTTATTGCAACCGATAATCGACGCTGTAAACGAGAAAAAGACCGATAAGGCACAGAGAGCAACGTGGGACTTAATCGAAATGCTTGTACCGAAGTCGGACAAGGGCGAGCCGATATGGACAAACGGTGAAAAGGCTATCATCGGTGCCTGTGTGCTTGCTGTAGTATGTGATAACACGGATAAGCCGAAATATCAGAATCTCACGAATGTGTATTACTTCCTTGCCAATATGGTTAAGCCCGGTGCGGATAACAAGACACCGCTTGAAAGCTATATTGCAAAGCTGGACGATACACACCCGGCTAAGTCACTGCTCGGCATTACAGATGTTGCACCGAGCAGAACAAGGGCAAGTTTCTACACATCAGCACTGACAACACTAAGATTGTTTGCGACAAACGATATTGCCAGTGTAACAGGCACATCCGATTTTGATTTCACGACAATCGCACAGAAAAAACAGGCAATATTCTACATTCTGCCCGACCAAAAGACAAGCTATTATCCTATAGTTACCTTGCTTGTCAATCAGCAGTACGAACTGCTTGTAGACTATGCGAAGGAACACGGCAACAGACTGCCGATAAGGGTAAACTTCTTCCTGGACGAATTTGGTAACTTCACACCGATAAGCGATATACAGGCAAAACTCACTGTCGCAAGAGGTTACGGAATACGTTTCAATCTGTTCATACAGGATATGGCACAGCTTGAAGATAAGTATGACAAGAATGTTGCAAATATCATAATGGGTAACTGTACCGTATGGGTATATCTTGCGGCGGCAGGCAAGGAAACGAACGAACTTATAAGCAGTAAGCTCGGTAAGTACACAACGCTGAAATACAGCTCATCGGGAAATAAAGCAAGATACTCAAATCCCTCATCGGGATTTTCTTCACAGCTTGAGGGACGAGAACTTCTTACGGCAGATGAACTTGCAAGATTCGCTCGTCCATATCAGCTTGTAATGGTACTCGGCGAATATCCGGCTGTAATGGTGTCATACGACCTGCACAAGTGGCAGTTTAACCGCTTTATGGGACTTGGAAACGAAAGCCATAACAAGCAGTACATTCAGATTGTCACTGACAGCAGACAGGATAAGCGTAATACAAACGCTAAAATTCCGTTATGGGAGGTCTGGAAAGAGCAGACACCGCAAGCACTGCAGGAAACCGAGTACAATTACTTGTTAAGGCGAAAAGAAGCAAAAGAAAACAATGAAAAATCCGAAACCTATGATATTACCAAAAACGCATTCTATATTGCGGAAGATGAGGTAATTGACAAGGGAGAGGACTTATTCCGGAGGAAAGAACAATGAACAAGTTAAAGAAAATCAGAAACCGCATTTATAGCGCCATATCATCGTTTATGGCAGTGACATTTCTTACAATGTCGGTACTTGCAGAGGGTAATATTGCAAACAGCGTAATTGCGACAGGCACAAAAAAGCTGATAGCAGATGTCAGCTCCTGGCTTACAGGTATAGCGATAGCTGTTACCGCTGTTGTATGCGTATATCTGTTTATCCGACGTGCAATGTCGGATGAGCAGGACAAGAAGCAGTGGGATAACAGATTAAAGATAACCGCTGTTTCGGGTATCGGTGCAATAACAGCAACAGCACTGATAGGTGTAATCGCAAGCTATTTCGGAGGCTGATTTCAATGCTACACAAAATACGGTCAAGGGCATATTTGACCGGCAATGACAGTGTATTAGCTGTTGCTGACGTAAATATTGATGATGCGGTAATAATCCGTGACTGCCGGCTTTTAAAAAGTGCGGACGGCAACATCGAAGCACAGTTACCGCAAATCAAAAACAAAGACGGAACATACACACAGACAGTACAGCTGATTAATTATCAGTCTGTACTGATGAAATCGCTGAAAGCAAGCATTTTCGAAGCGTATACAAATGCTCTCAAAGGGAATCCGCCTGTATCAAAAGAAAAAACTTTTGAAATGGAAAAAGAGCAGTTTGAACTGCAAAGGCAGGGCGTTAAAGCAGAAATACGGCGGATTAACTTGCCGGATTGCCCTGCACTTAAAGCGATAGCCGATATAACAATTGACAACTGGCTTGTTGTCAGAAATATACGGCTTGTTGCCGAAAAAGACGGAAAAATAAAGCCGGTAATGCCGCAGAAATCATTGCCGGACGGCACACGATGTGATCGGGTGGCGATAAAAGATGATACGCTGCTTGAAAAAATACGGACAGCAACAACTCAACTATATATGCGGCACGATGTGCCACAGCAATCGGCAATAGCAAAAGCGGACGATATGTATATGTTCCCGTAAATGTGAGGTGATAAATTAATGGCGGCTATATTAGTTATTCTGTTTTCCGTCATACTGAGCAGTATGACACCGCTTGTTTTTGAAGCGAGCGACCAGCTGATACCGATAGTCTTTGAAGTTGACAAGACGCTCGGACAGTATCTCTCAACAGCGTCATCAACGATATATAATATAGGCATTTCACTGATGATACTGAAATTTCTTAAAAAGGGCTTTGAAATATACGTTATGGGAACAGACGGAGATCCGGATATGGACCCGTTACAGCTTGTGACGAATTTCATAAAAGCAATGGTTGTCGCTATAGGTTTCAGACCTATTTATGATATTTTCGTGCGGATACTTAAAGAAACAGTAAACGCAATAACGACAAGTATGAACATCTACAAGGAAGTAACCGATTTTACCGGCATAGGAATAATCAACGGTGTATTCTTCCTCATAGCACTTGTAATATTTATGATACTGTTCTGTAAGGCTTTCGGGCTTGGTATCAATATGATGATATTGAATATCGGAATGCCGCTTGCCTGTACCGGACTACTCGATAATGACAAAGGAATGTTCAAAAACTACTTTATGACCTATGTAAAGACATTTCTGACCGTACTTATACAAGTAGTTCTTAGTAAGCTCGGACTTTATATCATAGTCACATCTGCAGGTATAGGAAACATTGTATCGGGCAATTTTGATTTGGTAAAAATGTTCCTGGGCTTGGCTTGTCTTACTACAGCACTCAGTACGCCTAAACTGCTTGCAGAGTTTCTTGTGCCTTCCGGTCCGGGCGGTGGTGCTATGAGCAAAATATATGCGGTAAACACGATTAAGACAGCGATAAAGGGTGTTACAAAATAGGAGGGATAAATGACTACAATTGACCAGCTCAGTCTGATAATACAGGGCTTACTCGTAGCAGGAGTAGCACTCAGAGTAATTATCCTGCTGATAAAGATTGTTCTCAATCCCGATGATAAGCCACAACTGATACCGAAAATAAGAAATGCACTTGTATTTATGGTTTTTGGTATCATAATTTTTCAGATAAAAGACCTTATCGTCCGGTACTATTCATAAGGAGGACAGACAAATGAAAGATGAACATTTATATATCCCGTATGGCTTGATAATAGAAAAGCAATGGTGGGAAGGTTGCGGACCGAAGCAGAAGCCACATCTGATAATCGGCGGGCTTATATCACTCGGACTTGCGTTTTTTATTTCTCTGCTGATACATATCATAATCGGACTTGCAGTAGGGATATTCGGTATTTTGGCTACAGTAACACTGATTACAAAGCAGGACAAGATAAATCTTTCGATAATCGAATACATCGGGCTGATGATCCGGAAAAACAAGGAGCAGCAGAATTTTCTTTACAAGTATAAAGATGATTATGGGATTATGTGACAAAGATACACAACAGGTGCGTCACAGTGACGCACCTTGAATATAAGAGCAACAGTAATCATACGGGTGCAACTCCCGTAGCTCTTAAAATAAAAGTGCGACCGGAGCGTCCGGTGCGTCACCGTGTCGCACTTGAAATTGACATAAGTGATTGAATATGATAGAATGGAGAAAATTATATGTTATGTAAATTGTTATCGACTATACCGCTCATTGTACTTACGGTGATAATTTTAATTAGGGTTATCAAAACCATTTATCGTTTATTAAAAAACAAAAATATTTTTGATAACACAGATGAAATAACCCGGCACTTTTACTTCTTTCCGCTTTTTATAATGTTATTTATGGTATTCGATTGCGTGAATTTATGGAAAATCATAATAGCTGTATCGGAAATATCTGCATATATCTTCTCACTCGTAGCCGTTTATGCCAAAAAAAGAGGAGTTAAAGAGCCATTTAGTCGTTATAACAAAAATCTCTGTGATAAAATAATAATGCTTATAGTAATGGCGATTAGTTATAGCTTAATGTGTTGGTTGAAATCGGGGTAAAATTGGTGATAAATGCTATTGCAATGATTCTTTGCGTATTAAAAGAACATTGGATAAAGCAATACAATGACGGTAAAGATTTGAAATAAAAGTTAAATTGTCGCTTACGGCGGCAATTTTTTTATATCGGAGCGTAAGCGTATGCGGGTGCAATTCCCACAACTCCGTGCAAACGAATACTTAGGAAAGTGAGCAAGTACATGGAAATATTAGCAATATTAACAGCCTTAGTTGTAAGCGTATTTTTATCGTTCGTTATTTTAGAACTGATTATTATTTTGATCACGAATCGGAAGATTAGAGAAATCAAAAAATCGTTAAGCAGATTAAGCACTAGAATATCAGAGTGCAACAGCATTTTAGAAAGTATCAATGAAGATTCAAAGAGCAGTCTGCACCCGTAGGACTGCTTTTTTATATCGGAGCGTTAGCATATACGGGTGCAAATCCTGTAGCTCTGAAAGTAAAAGTGTGACCGGAGCGTCCGGTGCGTCACCGTGTCGCACTTGGAAATTGACATTTATTGTCGCTTATTTTAGAACGGAGATTAGAAATGTATACTAAAGAAAAAAACACAGAAAAATCAAAATTAACCGATAATGCCGAAAAAATCAATTGCGAAGCTTGTTATGAGCCGTGCATATTTGAATTGAAAGATTCCGTCCATACTTTCAATATAGGATTACTCGACATTCTTAAATGTATTAAATTTGCCGAGGATGAGGGAATAGTTCCTAAATTACCTGAAGAATGGTGGATCTCTATTTCACAGCAATTCGGTTATTTCGATGAGGAACGGTAATGAAATGAATGTTTTAAAATAATTTGACACGATTTTAATTTTAAGATATAATTAGGAGTATAAATATGAAATTCGTAATTTATTCAATTTTAGTACCGAATATGGTTTATTGGATTACGTATTTTGTGATATGCGAGGTGTTTAAAATGGACTCCTTAGTGGGTGCAATTGTCGGTTCGGCTGTTGATGGAAGAAATCAACGAGGACAGAGCAGACCACGGCAAAAAGCCGTTTGACGGAACAAAAGCAACGGAAGAAAAAGCAAAAAATTAAATGACAATCTTGTTAAATTGCAGGATTGCCAAATCGGCGTAAAAGACGGTGAACTTTCAATTGCAAACCGACTCGGAGTAACAAACGGCGAAGAAACAAATCTTACGGCACAAAATAAAATTCTCAGGGAAGATCACAAGAATATTAAAATAATCCTAAATGAAGAAATCAAGAAGAGCATTAATATCGTTGCAGACAACGCAAAGAATACATACACATTTATTGTGAATGAGAGCGAAATGAGAAAACAAAAAGAACAGTTACTCCAAAGCAATGAATACAGATGGGCACAAGCCATTGATGATTTAACTTTGTTTAAAAACATATTAGGAGAGAAAAATCAACTAATTGCCGATTTGTATCGAGAAAAATCTGAATTAGAGGAAGCAAATAAAGAACTTGATGAAGTAATTAAAACGCAAGCCAAACAGATAGAAGAGCTAAACGCTAAACTCAATCCCGATAAGCACGTTCACTCTCAAGAGCAGGGAATGTACCCGACACTTTAATATATAGAGAGATCTAAGCGACTGAAATCAGCCGCTTTTTCTTTTTCTAAAAGTAAAAATCCAAAGCAGCCCTCACCCGTAGGACTGCTTTTTTATATCGGAGAGTAAGCGTATGCGGGTGCAACTCCCGTAGCTCTGAAAGTAAAGGTGCGACACGGTGTCGCACGTTAATGCAACGTGATAGAATAGGAGTAGAAATGAAAAACAACTACTATTGCCGAGCCTGGTACAAAGGCAAAAAACGTAAAAATCTTGAGCAGGCAGTGTCTTTATTAAAGCAATTTGACTGGTGTGACTGCAATGAATTATCACAGGACAAGCAGAATACCGCAATAAAAGTATTGAATAACCTCTCTGCAATTATGGCTGTTACACCGTATGATAAGAAGAAAGTGGAAGTAATCGACGAAAAGCGTTACATAGAAATTCTGATGAGAGCATTTAAATATCTTTTGAAAAACGATTATTGGAATTGCTGTCACGAATTATCGGATTTGTTCGAGCTTGAGCCTGTTTTTCAGCCACACATAGCATACGCAACACAAAAATTACTTGAAATGACGGTAAAGATTTGAAATAAAAGTTAAATTGTCGCTTACGGCGGCAATTTTTTTATATCGGAGCGTTAGTGTATACGGGTGCAACTCCCGTAGCTCTGACATTTGACATATAAAACAAATATTGTAAAATAGGAGATAGATTTTATGAACAGAATTCGTAAAATAACTATAATAAATCCGATTACTGACGAGAAATCTGTTTATCAGATACGTCTTTTATATGATGGGGAAGATATGGGAAATAACAATTTATGTTTTTGTGGCAGTGGTATAAAGAAAAAGAAGTGTCATCCCGATATTCACGAAAAAAGCCTTTTCGCCACACTGCTTCATTATTATAAGGAACTTGAAGATGAAAGTAAAACTGTACAAAATCCTTTATGCAAAAAAGGCTGTAACGAATGTTGTGAAAGTACATTTTCGGTTTCACAATCCGAATTTTTTATGATACTCAATTCATTGAAAATAACTGATGAAATAGCTATATATAAAGCAAAAGCCGATGAAATCGTAAATAACAAGTACGAAATGCCGGATAAATGTATTTTTGTCGATGATTATACCAGAGCTTGCCGTATTTACGAACTGCGTCCGCTTGTTTGCAGATTATACGGTGTTGTTAAAACTGATGATAATGTTTGTGAACAAATCAAAAACAATCAACATATCTATGATACTCTGCTGACTTCAAGCAGTATCAATATTGCCCATAATACTTTCAGCTTTGACAATGGAATTATGACAACGCCTAAACCTTTAATTTACTGGATTTCAAAATTGACAACTGACGGTGATTTAAATTCCGATAAACAGAAACGTTTATTTGAAGCAGCGAAAAGCTATCCAATAAGCGAATATCTGCGAATACTACAAATTTAGAAAACACATCCGGTGCGACACCGTGTCGCACTTGAAATCAGCCGCTTTTTCTTTTTCTGAAAACCAACCGAATATGAAGATTCAAAGCAGCCCTCACCCGTAGGACTGCTTTTTTATATCGGAGAGTAAGCGTATGCGGGTGCAACTCCCGTAGCTCTGCTGATAAATACATTATTAAGGATGGAATGTAAAAATGATGTTACGAAATCTAATGTCGTTATTAGAAATATTAATGCCACTGGTTGCAATGATTGCAATTTTCGGCTTATTGTGCAAAATACTAATGAATATTTATAACAAAATTTACGCTCATAATTTTTATTATGGATTTGATTATGTTGATAGTATAGAATGGACGATTATAATAGTTATAATCATCTTCTTTATGCCTGCAACAAGCCGAACGATTTCTATAACTCTATTGGCATTAGCAATAGTAAATAATATTTTGCTTTTTTCTTTTTGCAGAAAAACAGATAAATATAAAGATGACAGTAAAGTTGATAAAATATTGTTGGCTTTTTCAACGTGTTTATTTTGCTGTGCAATGATAATAGTGATTTGGGGAAAATAAAACATAATGACAAGGTTGTTATAGGTGCGACATCGTGTCGCACCTCGAATAAGCCGCAGAAAAAAGAAATCCCTCCCAAAAGGCTGTAATCGTGTAACATTTGGCAGAAAGCAACAAAAAGCGATACTATACTTCGTCAATGTTTTTGTCGCTGTCGGCTGGACTTTTTGCCGTAAGTGTGTTACAATATACTTGAGGAAATAGTACCGAATCGAAAGGAGAGGCACAAATGGCAAGAAATATAGTAAAGGCAAAGCTGGATATAATATTCAAGAAGTTGTTTACGGACGAGGGAAATCAGCATTTACTACAGGCTTACTTATCGGATACGCTCGGTATACCGTATGATTCGATAGAAAACCTCGTTGTACTCAATTCCGAGATAATGCCGGACAGCATAACCGAGAAATACAGCCGTATGGATATTCGTATGAAAGCCAACGGCAGACTGATAAACGTTGAAATGCAGATAAAGGACGAGGGCGATTACAAGGACCGTTCGCTCTACTACCTGTCTAAGCTGTACAGCGGTCAGCTTAAAAGCGGAGATGTGTACGGCTCGCTGAACCAGTGCATTTCGATAAATATCATCAACTTCAATCTCTTTGACTGCGAAGAATATCATTCATCGTTCTCAATGAGAGAGGACAGCAGAAACGAACAGCTTACAGACAAGTTTACAGCTCATTACTTCGAGCTGAAGAAAATAGGCAAGAATATCGACAAGAACAACAAGCAGGAGCTATGGCTCAGACTTATCAATGCGGAAACGGAGGATGAACTTGATATGTTACAGCAGACAGGCGTAAAGCAGATACAGGACGCAGTAGTTGTACTGCATAAGATGAGTGCGGACGAAAAGACAAGAGAGCTTGCGGAAATGCGTGAAAAGGCTCTGCATATCGAAGCAACCGAAAAGGCACACGCAAAAGCCGAGGGAAGAGCCGAGGGAAGAGCCGATTTACTCGAAGAACTCTTAAAGCAAGGCATAATAACAGAAGAGCAAGCCAAGAACTACAGAAATTGAGTTAACTAAAAACCCCACACCACAAAGGAGGACAAAATGAAACGTACCCACACCCTACTCGCAACAATAACCCTCATCAGCGTAATACTGACCAGTGCTTGCTCGGCAGGCAATGCAAACAGCACAACGTCCTCCGTACCCGAAACGGCAGTAACAACTACCGCTCCGGCAGTAACGGGAACGGTGATGGATAGGATTGACGAGCCGAAAGCCGAAACAACTACAGCTCAGACCACAGCAGTGACCACCACGAAGCCACAGGAAACAAAAAGTGCTGAAACTACCACTACCACCACAAAAGCGGTAACAACGGCAAAGCCAAAGCCGGCAACGACAACAACCGCCGCTACTACAAAGCCCGCTCCCGAATGGACAGAAACAAAGGCAAGCGGCACAAAGTATGTCAACACAGACTGCTACAGCCGTAAGAAAGCCGTACTCGGCGCTGACACAGTTAAGCTGTACAGCGTGAACGACAAGGTGACAGTGACAGCCAAGACCGACACAGGCTACTTCAAACTTTCTGACGGTAGCTTTATACACGGTGACTATCTGAGCGACAGCAAGATTGTTATACAGACTACAACAACCACAAAGAAAGCTGAAGCACCTAAGCCTTCACAGACAACAACGAAGAAGCAGGAAAGCAAGCCGAAGTCCATATATGAGTATCCGTTTGACCTTGAAGCAATAAAACAGGTTATAGTTAATGACGCTGTAAACAATTACGGATTAAAAAACCTTGAAGATCCAACCTGGACTCCCGAAGGTAGCACGTGGTTTACACCTCTTGTTATCTCTTACGATTTGCACCCCAATGTAATTAAAAGAAATATTGAGAGCTTTGCAAAGGCCAACATAAAAGGGTTTATGAAAAAAGGCGACTATTTCAAAGTGTACATTCAGGACATATCTGAAGATTGGGATGCACGAGATGAAAACGGAAAGCTGACAAAAGCATATGCTATATACTTTTTAAGAGGTTAAACTGCTGATGTAGTTTATTCATAAATTTAAACGCATTTCGTATTTGTGAACAATTGAATATGTAAGAGCTTTGAGAGTATAAAATTCAAAGCTCTTTTTCTTTTTCTGAAAGCAAAAATTCAAAGCAGTCCGCACCCGTAGGACTGCTTTTTTATATATACAAATACAAATCAAGAAAGGAAATCAGTATGAAAAACAAATTCAAAAAGCTGACAAGCTTGCTTTTGGCAAGCATTATGATGGTGGTAGCACTTCCTATTCAGACATTAGCGGCTGAATGGGGTAAGGGCGATACCGTGTATGCCGCAATGATAGGTGATTTTGTCGGTTCTGACGGTAAGACTTACGCCGATAAGTACAATTACGACTACATCTACTATAAGTCGGACGGTAGCATAGGAAAAGCAACTCGTTATGCTTCTACTCACGCAAAGTTAGGCGTAAGTAAGAACGGCATTATTCAGCCCGCTATATGTATTGAAGCCGGTGTTGCATATAACACAGGAAGTTCTTATGTAGGTGAAGGTAACAATAATACCTATTTAACGAATCTTCCCGATGAAATCCGCAGAGATTTAAAAATCGCTCTTTTATGCGGTTTTAACAGCGATACAAAATCATCACCTGTAGCAAATACAAATCTTGATGACTTTTGGTTCGCTACACAGGCAGTATCGTGGGAAATTCAGCAAGATCTGCGTACAGGATACGGTAAAAGTGACCTGGCTGTTAATTCAATTATTCCTAATACACCTAAAACAGCTTATTACGACCAGTTAAAGGGCAGACCTGCCGAAAAGTGCTATGAATATATCCTGAACAAGATGAAAGCGTATTCACTTGTACCGAGTTTTACCGGAAGAGCGAAAGATACTGCTCCTACTCATACAATGAAATATAATTCATCAACTAAGAAATATTCCATTACGCTAACTGATGAAAATAACAGTAATATGCCTGCAAGTGCTTTCAATATTTCGGGAGTTACTGTTACAAAGAGTGGTAATAAGTACACCTTCAGTACAACAACCAAAATTAGCGGTACAAAGGCTTGTACATATAAAGCTAACCGCACAAGCGGAGATCATCTCGTTATATGGAAATCGGGCAATGGCTCTCAGACTATGGCGGCGGGTATTGATGACCCTGTGCAGTTCTACGCAAACTTTAAGACCGAAAGCACAGGCACAGCTCAGATCAAGAAAGTCTGGGAACATAATAATGATACTTCAAGCACGAAAGCCGATAACAGCGACATCTATTTCACGATAAAGAATAGTTCGGGTACGACAATCAAGGCTACAGGCAAGGCAGGCTCATATACCTACTCTACAAGCGGTTCCGTAACTAAGTTCAAGCTCAACAGCAGTAACACTTTTTTAGTAAAATCGTTACCTGCAGGAACGTATACCGTTACAGAACACGGAAAGAATTCAGACGGCTCGATACCCTATTACACCCGTACAGGCGGTGTCAGCAAGACGGTAACAGTAACAGCAGGCAGCACAGGAACGGTAACGTTCACCAATACCCGTAACACAGGTACGGGCAAGGTTATAAAGACCTGGATCGATACCAACGGTAACGCCATAGCCGCAAGCAACAACGTTGAAAGAAATAAGCAGATATATTTCCGCATCAAAAACGCTGACGGAAAATATATAACTGTCAACGGTACGAAGTACAGCGGCTCATATACGTTTACAGGAACATCGACTAAAGCTACATCGCTGTATGTTAATCCCGGTACAGGTACTTTCACTGTTTCCGACCTTCCGACCGGAAAGTACACCGTGTATGAGTATGGCTCTCCGGAGGGCTATTCGGTTAACAAAGCATATCAGACAATTACCATCTCAAGAGATAAAACATCGTCCGTGTCTTTTATGAACAGCGAGGACAGCGGTACAGCTCAGATAAAGAAAGTATGGCTGTCCGATACAACTCTTACATCTGCTCAGATCGCAAATCTTGAAAAGAACGTTACTTTTATGGTAAAGGACAGCGACGGCAAGTTTGTTAAGGTCACAGGCAGTTCAGGTTCATACGTGTACGCAGGTACTCAGACTACAGCCAATAGCTTGAAGCTCAGAGGCAGTAAGTTTAATGTAAGCAAGCTCCCGTTGGGAACATACAGTGTGACCGAAATCAATAACGCAAGCGGTTACAATCCGAAAACGCAGACAAAGACGGTCACAATTGCCAATAAGGGCGAAACAAAGTCAGTATCCTTTACGAATAAATCAACGCCTGTTGTAGTTATCCGTAAGCACTTCAGCGATGAGGACAATCTGACAGAAGCACAGCTCAAAGAACAGTATGCTAAAGTTACCGTAAATCTGCAGGTGCTTGGCTTCAGCGGAAGTGTTTCCTCGAATCCGCCTGCAGGCTACTATGTAGAATTTACCGGAACAAAAGGCAACTACACATTCAAAGGTATCTCTGCTACCAAAACATCAGCGACAGATCTCAAGCTGAACGAAAACGGCGAAATGACTATATCGTTCGGCACTAACACCGCTCCGTATTACTTGGCTGTAATCGAAACGTACAGCGGTACGGATTACGATGTTGATAACCGGGACCAGCGTATTGACCTGGGCAATGGTGATCCAAACACCGTAATCGACCTTGATGACATTGAGCTTGACAATCAGCTTAAGACCGGATCTGTACAGGTCGACAAAGAGTTCCTTAATGAAAACGGCGCCGTTGAGAACATCACCGATGAACAGCTTGCCGAAGTATCGTTCAAGATAATGCACAACGGCAAATATCTCACCTTTACAGGCTCAAACGGCAGTTATACTTATAAAGGCGAGAACAATACAGGCACGTCACTCAAGCTTAATACAAGCACATATAACTTCATAGCAAGCGGACTTCCCGCAAGAGAGCAGTACACGGTCACTGAGGTCAGCGGCGCTACAGGCTACAGCTTCTCTATCGACCCCGTTACGTTTGAAGTAACACCTAACGGCACAGTAAAGAAAGTATTTACGAACAAGGCAATGACGGGTACGATAAGTATTGTTAAGCACAGTGCAGACGGCGTTCTTTCCGGCTGGCAGTTCCGTGTTACAGGCACAGCCAAGACCGGACAGAGTTATGACAAGACCTTTATTACCGATGCAAAGGGTACAATCACAATCAGTAATATCCGTATCGGTGATTATAAGGTTACAGAGGTCAAGACCGGAAAGACAGTCGGTTATATTACCGAGAACAGCAAAGACCTTGAGGTTAAGACCGATACTGTAACAACAGTCAATATCGAGAACAAGCCGTATGCGAATATCGTTATCAACAAGGTTGACAGCGTAAAAGGCACTGCTCTGAGCGGTGCGACATTCGGCATTTACACAGATGCTGAATGTGAAATTCCTGCACAGGCATATACATCGGCTACAGATGATACTCTGACAGACGCAGAAATCACAGAAAGTGCGACAGGCAAGTATACTTGCAATTATCTCCCTATAAGCAGTGCAACAGGTACAACATACTATGTCAAGGAGCTTACAGCTCCCGAACATTACGCTATTGACACAGACGTACACCCGGTAACGCTTAAAACGGCAAATTCAACCGTAGCAGTATCAAACAACGCTACATCGAAATTCTATGAAACGCCTTTAGGCTCGGTCAGAACGACAAAGGTTGACGCAGATCATCCCGATGTACTTCTGAGCGGCGCTGAATTTACTGTATATCAGTCTGATAAGGCTACTGTATACGGCTCGCTCACAGAAACATCAAAGGGTACATATCAGCTTAACGAAATCCCGGCAGGCACATACTACCTCAAGGAAACAAAAGCACCGAAGTATTACAATATCGACAACACATTCTATCAGTTCACAATTTCTGACGCAGGCAAGGTTGTCGATGTGTCAATCAACGGCAACGACAAGTTCCCCAATGCTCCGCAGAAGGGCGATATAAATATAGTCAAGAGAAGTGCAGACGGTGTTCTTTCCGGTTGGAAGTTTGAAGTTTCCGGCACGGCTCTTAACGGCACACCCGTAGCAGCCAAGACATACACAACAGACGCAAAGGGCGAAATCAATATATCAAACCTCCTTATCGGTACTTATACCGTAAAGGAAGTAAAGGACGGCAAGACAGTCGGATATATCACGCCTGCAAATCAGACGATTGAAGTAAAGAGCAATGCAACTACTACTGCAACGTTTGAAAACAAGCCTTTCGGTCACATTGTTATCAACAAGATTGACGCAAAGACCGGCGAAAAGGTAACAGGTGCTACATTCGGTATCTATACCGACAGCACTTGCAAGACAGTAGCAAAGGCGTATAAGTCGGACACTGACAGCACACTTGTAAATGCAGAGATTATCGAAACAGCCACAGGAGTGTACACTTGCAACAACTTACCTATAAGCAGTGCAACAGGCACAACTTACTATGTCAAGGAGCTTACAGCTCCCGAAGGCTACTATCTTGACACAGACGTACACCCGGTAACACTTAAAACAGCAAACGCTACTGTATCGGTTAGCAATGAAATCGGAAAATCCGACTTCAACGAATATCCTTACGGTCACGGTGCTGTAACCAAAGATTGGAAACTTGACAATAGTACAGCAGATATGACAGCCGATGAAATCGCACAGATGAAGGCAGAGCTTGAAAAGAGCCTGTATTTCACTGTAAAGGACAGCAACGGCAAGTACATCACAGCTACAGGTGCAGACGGCGTATACACATATAACGGCGAAAGCACAACAGAATTCAGATACGTTCTGAAAAATAGCACATTTACAATCGCAGAACTGCCTACCGGTGACTATACGATTACAGAGTATAGCACACTTCTTGACTACACAATCAAGACGGAAAATCCCGTGAAGATAACTGTAGTAAGAAATCAGACAGCAACGGCAACGTTTGTAAACGAGCGTGACACAGGCAACGCAAGTATCATAAAGAAATGGACAAATCCCAACGGGCTGACAACAACTCAGAAGGCAGAGCTTGAAAAGAATGTATACTTCACTGTAAAGAACGCTGACGGTGCATATTTAAAGGCTGTATCGAAGAACGGCAAGTATGTATATAACGGCAGTCAGACAGCAGAAGCACGTTTTATGCTGACAAACGGCAAGTTTGAACTTACAGAACTGCCGACCGGCAAGTACACGATAACCGAAATCAACAATGCAGAAGGTTATCTGCCTAAGACACAGGTCAAGACAATCACGGTAACTAAGGACGCAACTGCAAGTGCAGAGTTTGTCAATAAGGTTATTGTCGGAAATGTAACATTGACAAAGGTTGATGAGGACTATCCCGAAAATAAATTGACAGGTGCTGTATTTACAGTTTATAAATCGGACAAGAAAACCGTAGTCGGCACATTAAAGGAAACCGAAACAGGCGTGTACAGCCTTGAGGGACTTGTATATGGCGAATACTATGTACAGGAAACAAAGGCTCCCGAATATTTCGTCCGTGATGTGAATTTCTACTATTTCCAGATCGTAAATGACGGCGAAACCGTAGAAGTTTCCAACGATGAGCTTGGCAAGGGTACGTTCATAAACTCGCCGGCAAAGGGTGAAATCAAGATTGTAAAAACCTCATACGACAACAAGGTCGAAGGAATACATTTTGAAGTAACCGGAAAGACATACACAGGTCAGACTTTCAGGAAAACATACACAACCGACAAGAACGGTATAATCCGTATCAACGATTTAAGAGCCGGTGAGTATACCATACACGAAGTGAAGGATGAAGCGTCGGCAGGCTATCTTTTACCCGAAGATAAGCAGTTAACGATTGACCGTGACGGTGCAAAGCTTGTTGCAGAAATGCACAACAGCAAGTTACCGGACAATCCCCCGACAGGTGCAAGCGAGGACAGCTTTACGCAGACAGCAGTTATTATCATATCAACGGTAATGATGAGTGCGGCTGTTGTGCTTGCATTCCCGTTATCGAAGCGTAAGAGAAAACGCTAAGCAGCATTAAAATTTTATTGTCACCGGGCGGCAGAAAAGCTCTGCCGCCTTTGTGGTGGCTTATGGAGGTAAGATATGAAAAATATGAAAAGAATACTGAATAAGTCAGCAAATGCAATGAGAAAAAAGGACACAGGTAAATCATTAAGTAAAATCAAGCCTGATAATATTCAGGTGTTCGGAAGCTACGTCATAACTGATCCCAAAGGCGAACTGTACAGAAATTCAGAAAATTGCTTTTCGAAAAGAGGTAATTATATGAAAAGGAATCTGCTATCAAATTCTCATTTTAAATTGTTGTTTTCAAATTGCGATAATGCCAAAAATGAGAAAAAAACGAAACTCTACTATTCTCAAAACGAGATACGACTTACTAACTTAGATACCGGAGAGGTTTATTCAACGAAAATAAGGCAAGAGTATTCGGACGAAAGAACAACTTGTTCCTTTGCTATAAATCAATATCTCAAAAAGGGGAATTATTTGATAGAGTTTATTTATTAAATTGTTTGAGGTGCGTCACGGTGTCGCACCTGTATAAAAAGATTGACGTATTTTTACCGATATGATAGAATGGAGATGATAACGAATGAATGCAAGAAAAAAACTTGATAAATTGTGCAAAGAACAGTTATGTAACGAAGTTAAAACGTATGATGAGGCACTTGATTTTCTGAGAGAATTCACCTGCGTTTATGATAAATGCAAATCAGATAAAGAGTATGTTCCCGGACTATCTCATTACGACTTTATGTATTGGGTAAATCCGATAAGAGAGGCGTTTGCAAAAAACAACTATATTAAGGCTGTAGAAAAGCTGATAGATACATATATGGAACAGAATGACTATTTGTTCCAATCAAGAGTAAAAGTTTCGATAATGATATTGTTACGACAATATGTAAACTCAGAAAGGGAAAACGATGAACAGCGGTATTTATGCGAACAATCAGAATAATTATAATCAAGCGATGGAATATGTAAGATTGACGCTTGAAAGAGATGGCGCTACAAAAGAGGACAATCTTCTGTTTCTGAGATTTATGCTTGATTCAATAGGTCGTGACATTGAAACAAACACACTTTTGTATTATGTTTACAATGCAAACGATAATGCGCCTATCGGAAACAGAGTATTCCCACATACCATTTATCTTGAAAACGGAGATGAAATACAGCTGTTTTCGGATCGTTTTGAAAAAAGAAAGATTGACCTCGCCACAGAAGTTGTAATAGCTCAGCCGTGGCGAAAACCGTCTGTATCAAAGGTATATGACTTATTGGGTGGCATTGATAGGAATGGCTTTAAATATGATTACAGAAATCATCGTGGAACTTTTTATCCTTATATGAATATTACGATAGTTTCTCAAGGACATCATTCAATATCCTGTTCTCATTACTTGAAAAAAGGGACGATAAATGTAAATGTTTATGATATAGAAAGTGCATATAAATATGTTGATACAGATGGTTGCTACTGGTTGTTTAACAATTGTAAAAACAAAAAAGTAGAAATTAACGATTTTCGTTACGCATTACTTTTTAAATTATCAAAAATGTACTTCGAATTGCTAAATTCTTAAGTTTAAAGCGACTGGTTTCAGCCGCTTTTTCTTTTTCTGATAGCGAAAATACAAAGCTGTGCCGACGGGTACGGCTTTTTTATATACAATAAAACAGGTGCGACAGGTGCGACCTGTGCGACATCGTGACGCACCTATAAAACAAGGAGGATAAAATGCAACAGCTTATAATTTTAATCGTAGCACTTGCTCTTGCAGGCGGAGTGTATCTGTTTCTGACAATCAGCAAGAAGAAAAACAAGGAACAGACAGAAGAAAACGCAGTCGAGATGATGACCGCAAACGAAATGATAAACGTAAAGGATATTCGTAACAATTGCTTACACACGAATGACGGGTACACAGTTACCTTTATCGAAATCGGCGGTATGAGTATGGAGCTTTTCTCGGAAAGTGAAAAGCTGGCATACTGCAAAAACATAACTTCCATCGTTTCACGTTTTCAGTTTCCGTATAAATATATGGCTATTTCCTCGCCGTATGTAATCAAGCATATGGTGACGGCAGACAGCAACAGGCTTAAAAATGCAAGCGGTCTGTGCAAGCAGATGCTTGAGGATGATATAAATTTTGCCACCAAAATGGTAATTGACGATAACAAGATTGACCGCAGATTTTTCTTTATGCTGTTCTCGAAGGACGAGGACGAGAAAACTATCCTCAAGCGTACAGAGGATACAATAAACGCTTTCAACAGCGAGGTGGACGGAATGTTCTGCGAGCTTGTGAAAGACAAGGATATTATAAAAATGTATAACCTTTTTACAAACCCCGCATACATAGCTTACGAAAGAACAGATGATGTATATTTATCTATGTCACAGATTATTGCGACAAATTCTTAAAGGAGGAAAAAATGAAAAACAAGAAGTACCAGTTTGAAATTGAAGAAAACAATGTAATCCGTGCCGCAATAGCTCCGATGGGTATTGATTTCAGACCGAACACCAGGTTTTATATGGGTGATTACATCTGCCGTATCTATGCGATAATGCAATATCCGCCTACGCAGGAATACGGCTGGGTATCGAAAATAAACAACATCGCAGGAACTATCGTAAACTTTACAAGCACACCGATTACAGAAGCGAATATTGTGGATCAGCTATCGAAAATAATCAATGCCGCCCGTGCCGAAGCAGAGAATACCCGTGACGCATTACAGCGACAGAGAAAAACAAAAACAGCGGACGATACAACTCGTCTTATGGCTCGAATGGAAGAAAACAACGAAAAGATAGCTAAATTTTGCTGTACAGTAATGGTTATGGGCAACGATGAAATCGACTTTGAACAGAAATGCAACAGGGTTGAGAGCATAATCAGCGGTGTCGGCTGTAAACTGCGTTGCTTATCCCGTATGCAAAAGGACGCCTGGAAACATATATCGCCATCATACGCTCCTGTAGAGCTTATCGGTGATGTCGGTAATCGTCCTATGCCGGTTAACGCTTTCTACGGCGGTTTCCCGTTCCAGAACAGCGGATTTAACGACGGGGTAGGTTATTATCTTGGTGTAGATAATGACGGTACGCCGATTATTTTCGACCTTTGGAAGCGTGACGGAGCAAGGACAAACAGCAATATCAGTATAATAGGCGGCTCCGGTAAGGGCAAAACCACGCTTATAAAGCACATTATCGTATCGGAACTGATACGGGGAACAAAAGTAATCGTCATAGATCCCGAAACAGAGTACAAGGCTATCTGCGATATGTTCCGTGAAGATGGTATATCACGTTGGATAGACGCTTGCGGTGGCAGAAACGGAATGATAAATCCGTTGCAGGTACGTCCTAAACCGCTTTCGGACGAGGAGGAAGAAGAAGCCGAGAGCAAGGGTATCAGCGAGCTTGCGTTACACCTTAAAACGCTTGAAATCTTCTTTGAACTGTATCTTCCCGAACTTACTCAGATACAGAAAGCCTTACTTACGAAAGGGCTTATCGCTATGTACGAGAAATTCAATATAACCTGGGATACAAGTGTAACATTTATGAAGAATACCGACTTCCCGGTTATGACGGATTTATATAACACGTTGCTTGAGCAGAGAAAAACAGCCGAAAAAGGTGTAACCGATGATATGGACAAGCTGATACTGCTGCTTGAAAATATCACGACCGGTGCGGACAGCTTCCTTTGGAACGGTCACACGACAATGCAGTCATATGCACAGTTTATCGTGTTCGATACGCAGAATATGAAGATTATGAGCGATGCAATGAAATCAACGCAGTATTTTAATCTTCTCTCTTGGTGCTGGCAACAGATGAGTGCAGACAGAAGCGAAAAGGTGATGGTTGTATGCGACGAAGCGTGGCTCCTTATAAATCCCGATGTTCCGCAGGCGATGAGTTACCTCAGAGATACCGAGAAAAGAGCAAGAAAGTACAGCGGCGCACTTGCCGTTGCAACGCAGAACGTTGTAGACTTCCTTGATCCTAAAGTCAAGCTGTATGCACAGCCAGTACTGGATCTGCCGTCTACAAAGTTTATTTTCGGCTGTGAGGGCGATGACCTTAAAGCCGTATCGACACTATACAATTTTACCGATGCACAAAGAGAGCTTGTTGCCGCAGGCAATCGTGCAGAGTGCCTTATGAAAGCCGGTGGACGGTCGCTCAAACTCAAGGTGCAGTTACCTGAAAAGCGTCTGAAACAGTTAGGATTGGGAGGTAATTGATATGACTGTATCGACGGCTATTGCAAAAATAATAACTACATTAGCGTCAAACGAAAAAGGAAGAAAGATAATAGGAGCAGCATTACTTACTCCGATTGTAATAATTCTTTTGGGAATCGGTGTATTTATTGCCTTGCTAACCGGATTGTTCAGTTTGCTTTACGGTGCAGTGCGTGATACAAGCGTCAGCCAATCGTGGAATGATATACGAAAAAATGTGGAATCCGCTCTGAGCGGTGTCAACTCCTCAATCAATACACAGGTCAAGAACGATACATACAGTTTTATGCCGGACTTTTCGATAAACCTGTCAAAGTCTGTTCTGCAGAAAACTTTTTCAGAGGGTAACAACTCGTTTTTGTTGCTGTACGATACCAAAGAGGTCAATGACAGCGTTGCAAAAGCGAAGAAGTATATAGATAAGCTGAAAAAGGTAAAATCACAGAAAGAGCTTGAACAGCTTAACGAAGAAATTGATTTAAGCAGCTACAAATATTCTGACCTTGCGAAAGATGAGGAATTCCGGGACGATAAATCGTATGATATGAGCAAATACAGTCAGAGTACGGTACAGCTTATAAACACACTCGTCAAGCCCGAAATGCCGACATACGACTATGACGAAGAAACCGTAACAATTGACGGTGTAAAGGCAAAAAAGCAGATACTTACTGTACATAAGGATAACAAGACTCAGATAGTGGAGTACACCTGTTACGGCGAAGGTGACATATATCTTCCGAGATTGCTTGCGTTATATCAAGCGGAAACATTCAGCCGCTTTGAAGATATGGCAGAAAGTGACGCAAGCGGACTTGATAACGATATAGCAAGTGCTATCGAGAATGTCAGCTCAGACGGAAGCGGCGGCGCAACAGCAGACGGTTTTGACGTTGCCTGTCTGAACGTGTTCCAGGCACAGGAGATAGGACAGATATTCGAGAGAGCGGCTCTTGAGGGTAAATTTTCCGCAAAAGTCAGTACGGAAAAGACCGGTACTACAGAAAAACTGTCAGTAACGGTAAAAACACCGTCTGAAGATGACTGGTACGAAATGTTCAATGTAGACGAGAAGTACAGGGATTACACCAAAGAAAATACGCAGATAATCGAGCGTATCTTATCCGACGCACAGATAAATAATTTGTACATATCGGTAGACAGTACAGCTCAACGTGCATTGTTCGTGTACTTTCAAGGCTTTTTCAATCTCCCTGTCGAAGCCGATGATTTAAAGGAAAACACAAACGGTATCCTTACAACGCTGAATGACTTTGAAACAATACACAGCCGTGGATCAAGTGCAATCGGCAAGGCATACGAATCGGGTATAACACTGTATCTGAATGATGAGGATACCGAGGTCAGAGCGGAGATACTTCCCGATGTAGGCGAGTGCATACAGGATGTATATATCTATGATGTTTATGACGCAGAAAAACGCAAGGTAGTAAAAGAAAAGCCAAATTATACATACAACTGCTCGGCGGTACAGCTTGCATACATAATTGATACGGACGTGTTTGCAGAGGAATACGGCTTTGATTTTCCGACTATCGTAACAACCACAGGTACGGAGATAAAGCACGATAACGGTGTTCTGACGCTGATGATAGAATACAGCTGTCTTGACAGGCTTGAAACTATCTCGGAGCAGGACATAGGATTATCACTGTATGACGTATACGACAAAGACGAGAAGATAGTAATAGGCTATGCTCACTCCGGCAAACACAGCAAGGAAAAGGACGAGGGCTTATCAGCGACAGGCTGGAGCCATACATTCGGGAGCGATATAATACCGCATTTATGCGTCAAAACTGCGTTTGTAGATGGAGAGGTAACGCCTCCGGAGCTTGATAATCCGCATATCTATGACGGCTTATCGGTGCGTTTTGTCGGAGCAAAGGTAAATCCTTTGCTTTGGTTTAAGGCTTACAGGACGGACGTTAACAAGGACCTGCTTGACAGCATAAGTGCGATACAGGTGAAAAAATAAAAGGAGAATTTGATTATGGAAAATGAAGAAAAGCTGTTTGATACATTCGGTGAATATCTTGACAAATGCGGTGACGTGGAATTTGATTTTTTCTGCGATGACCTGTATTGTGATCATACTGTAGTATGGAACAGCTATAATGATAAGCTGACAGAAAAAGCAAAGGAAAAATGGAACAAACTGCTCGGCTCAAAATATGAAGTTACTTACTCCGACGATAAGTATCGTATCAGACAGATAAACATACCCGATGAAAATCTGCGTAAATCCTGTCTTGATTTTGCGTATGCACAGGCAGGATATATTCCGGCATCGGAGTATGATGAACTGTTTTGTAGCGAAAACCGCATTTGCATAGGTAATTGCTATGTGAATTTCGGAATCAAAACAACATCGCTGTCCGGAGAAACAAGACAGGATTGCGAAAATCTGAATATGACGGATTGTATGACGCTGTACGGACGAATAGCAATGAATAATCCTGTCAGCTGTGAAACAGCACTGACTGTCAATGCAGTGAGCGTAACAGGAAATACAACCGTACCGCTGATAGTATGCAGAAAAGGCACTTTCAGCTATGTGAACAATTGGCAGACTGATAAATTACTCGGAAATGAGAAAATGTTTAAGATGATAGCTGATAAGGCGAAGATCGAAGCTAAATCCTACAACAAATTTGAAGAAGAAGAACCGGAGGTATAAAAATGTTTTTATTCCCGCTTTTAATGGTAGAAAAGAAACGTCAGACAATGCTCAGCGAGATACGCAAGGAGCTTGAGATGAATCAGAAGATAACAACAGTGAACAACCTTTCGTATTTCATCAAGGAGGAGCTGAAATATTATGAGTACATCACTCATATCATAATCGACCTTGAATTTATCGAGGAAAAGGGTGATGAATTCCTTACGAGCTTAAAGGCTCTTGTGATGGCAACGGACGTGCCGATAATCATATACGCCGAAGGAGTATATCCCGGTGATATGCTGCTGTCGGAAATAGCAAGACAGGGACTTGCAAATATCATAGGCGAAACGCCCAAAACGTTGAAGCAGATAAGCCGTAACAAAATGCAGAAAGACCTGCGTGAAGCACTGATAAAGTCAACCGCAGACCGCAGAATAGGGCTTAGAGAAGAACGTCAGAGAAGATTTGACGTTACATATATCCCGGTGCAGAAAGGCAATAACAATGCAATACCGAATTACAACAACTGCGACCTGCATTTATCAATCGGTTTATTCGGAGCAATGCGTCGTGTCGGTACTACAACATACGCAATACAGCTTGCGGAGTATTTCACAGCAAGAGGAGCAAAGGTAGCGTTCTTCAGCAAGAACGAACTTACTGACGGCGATCTGAACATTCTCCAGGAAACATACAAGGAAGAAACGGTATCAAAGGGAACGTATTTCACATATCGTAACATCGACTTCTATTTCTTCGGCAGAGTGCCGGAGAACTGGGGTATTTACAATGTCGTAATCAATGATTACGGCACAGACACAGAGCAGATTGACAACTGGCTGTCCTGCCACTACAGATATATCGTAAGCGGTTTCAACGAAACCGATATAATACAGCTTATGTCACTGCTTGAAACCGACAAGAATGGAGCAAAGCGGCTTATAGGCAGAGATTATAGAATAGCGTTCAACTTCGGAGAGCCGTCAATGTGTGGCGAACAGTACAGGTATCTTTGTTCCGAGCTTGCACCTACAGCAAGAATTACGATGAACGGCTTTCTGCCATACAAGTTTAATTTGCCGCAGTGGTTTTTGCAGACGTGCGACACGGAGTTCGAAAACTACAGAATGTATATCTCAAACATAAAGAGATAGCGGAGGTGGCAGTATGGCACATCTTGAAGAAGATATAATTGAACGAGCAAAAAATACCGATATGATAGCCCTTCTCGAAAGCGAGGAGGGCTTTTCCTTTAAAAGCACATACGGTGAACGTGAATTCAAGTGTATTGAGCATAACAGCCTTGTTGTAAACGGCAACCGGCACAGATGGTACTGGAACAGCCGACAGGTCGGAGGAAACAATGCCATTGATTACCTCGTAAAGATACGGGGTATGAATTTCAGAGATGCGGTATTACATCTTGTCGGAGATAGGGAGCAAACGGCATATACGCCGATAAGGAAGGCGGTAACGGAAAATGTATCTGTATCAAAACCTGTACGGTTTGTTCTGCCGGAACAGGCTCACTTTCCGGACGGCAGACGAAATTACAGTAATATCATTGCTTATCTTAACAAGGGAAGAGGTATTGATATGAACATCATCAATACACTGATAGCTTCCGGTAAGATCTATCAGGGAGTGCAGTACAACGGCTTGCATATAGTCGGATACAATGATGAGGGAATGGCTTTTTATCGTTTTAATGATAACCGTGACTGGGTTGATTATAGATTGCAAACGCTGAGGTCCTCACCGACAGCAACAGATACATATCAAGCAGAAGCTGTTTCTTCAAAATATGTTGATAAAATTCTTCTGAAGGATAACACAAAAATATTTAAGAATAATCTTGTTGTATCAACCGGGAAAAACGCTCAAGGTGAAATATCGTATGCAGCATTCCGTATAGCAAGCACAAATTACAGATTCCGGGGAGAAGTAGCCGGGAGCGATAAGTCGAGCGGCTTTCTGATCGAGAGCGAGGGTATGAACGATTGTGTGTATGTGTTTGAATCGTTCATCGACGCTATGAGCCACGCCAATCTGTACAATATAAAGTACGGAAATAAGGACGCCTGGAAACTGCACAACAGGCTTGCTCTCGGCGGAACAGCGGATACGGCTCTGATGGAGCTGTTGAAGCGTAAACCGAATATCCGCAATATTTGTCTGTGCCTGGATAATGATAGTGCAGGACGCACTGCGGCAAAGGAAATAGCAGGTAAGCTCAGAAGTATGGGATATGTGAATATCTATGAACGTTATCCCAATGAAAAAGATTATAACGATGAGCTTAAAAAGGTTAAATCAATCATAAACGAACAAGCAGAAGAAAACGAAGTATAAATAATATTTTGACAAATCGGATATATTATGTTAAAATGAGGTATCAAATGAAAAAATCATATTATTTATCAATGTGGGTTTGCACAATTTGGGGCATTTTAGTTGCTTTAAATTATTCATATTTTCAAGGAGATAAACAAAATATGGACGATACTACTGAAGTGAACCCCAAAGTTTAGACAAAAATGTATTAAGTATTTTGAGAATGAGTT
>ENA-OROZ01000484-OROZ01000484.1-human-gut-metagenome-genome-assembly--contig:-NODE-484-length-45543-cov-10.228170_pt1 | contig 45543 bp, 80 predicted proteins | sample MGYA00242138_ERZ509066 | MGnify/ENA primary metagenome ERZ509066 (study PRJEB26280, sample SAMEA2338691) | human gut metagenome | biome: human gut; feature: human-associated habitat; material: faeces... | reverse complement strand
CCAGAAGTCAATTTATATAAGACGTTGTATGAGTGTTGATTTTAGCTTTATATCCTAATTTATTTAATGTGTCTTTTACTCATATTTATTTATCTTCTCTCTTATATTCCCCTGTTTTTACATACTCAAGTGATTTAACAATCTCTTCTAAAATCATTAATTTAAAATCATATTTATCTATCCCTTTGAATTGTGTAAACATTTGTTCATTATGATTTACTTCTAATTCATCATCTAAAAGCGCTTTTTCAAGTTCATTTAATTTACGAATTTCATCCATTTTATTTTTGAACGCATCTATTAATGTGTTAAGTCTTAATTCAACTTTAGACATTCTCTTTCTACTCCTCCAAGCATTCATGCAGCATGATGCAGTACATTGCCTTAATAACACTTACCACTTCGTGCCAGGTCATATGATCAACGATTGTTTCAAATTTATCTTCATTCTCATCTCCCAAGTATTCCCTGATCAAGTCGTAAGACTTACGTGAGTCATCACTGTATTCAAGTGAATAATAATATTTAGCGCAAGCATTTATCGATTCTAGCTTATCCTTTGTTTCTAGATACTCTATATCCATCATTTTATTTTTCCTCTAACAGTTTCATGTCATAACCACTACTAACAAATTTCATTGTCAATTTGTGGTTGCAACAATTGCCTAACCTTTGATAAATTATCATCATTTCTTCTCTTGTGAAACTTGTTCCTAAACATATATTAATTCTCATTAATACACTATCTTGATATTGTCTGTTTCTCCAGTGTTGACTGTATTTAAGGGCACTTGTACTGTCTCTGCTACACCATTCAAGCAACTTGTATTTTAAATCTGTAGGTGTATTAACATCATGCAAGCAAACATACAAATTTGTTTTTGGTATTAAAATTAATTCTTGTCTCCAATTAATGAACGAGTTAGGGAATTGGCCCATTACTTTAGATATATAATTAGTTAAATCATCATTTGTTCTTCCATTCCAGGCATTTATTGCTGCTTCCTTTGATGCGTAAATGTAGCTGCCTTGCGAACTATCGGAATCAGTTGCAATTGGACAACAATCTGATGAGTTACTTATATCGTGTACAATCACATAGCCAACTCCACTGTATGGATTTTCTAAATATGCTTCATCTTTAAAGTTTCCTTCATCATCCGTTAGTTGTAGTTTTGCTTCCTTGCCACAGAACGGACATGGTTTTAATTTCTCAATCATTTTCTTTATCCTTTCAACACGATTTTTTCCAATTCAAATCCATCTATATCATCATTACTTTTGATATGTTCAATAATGCATTCTTTTTCATATTCACTTAAAGTGTTGAATCTATATATAACAAAAATATATCTTCTCCAATTCACATCATTTTTATTCAAAAATATAAATTTATACATAAATAAATCATTCGATTTTTCATCAAACAATCTATCTGTTTTAATCCAAAACTTTGTAGCTCCGCCTGTAATGTTTGTAACAATAACAGCATGTTCTACTTCATTCATTTTCTTTCTCCTTTAGCTTTTTAACAAATTCATCAACTTCTTTTTTGTTTTGTACCACTTTCTTTAGTTTCCTTAAATTTGCGTTTTGCTTTTTTCTCAGTTTCTTCATAATTAATTCTTGTTCTTTTTTTGAATCATCCTCAAGCATTTGTCTGAATTGTTCTTTAACCTTTTTTTTATACTCTTCTTCTGTGAATCTGTTTTTTTCTAATAATTCTTTTCCAGCCATTTCTCTTTCTCCCGTTTACAAGAACATCGTAATAATTTTTTAATTTTTTTGATGCTAAACTATATTCTTTTTCAATTCTATCTATCTCTGCTTGTTGCTCTTTTGTGGGTTTTCCAACACTCAATACGTAAAGCGCGTACATACTTCCATAATACTTTTCTATACACTTATCATTAAGTTCGCAAAGCTTTTTTGCTTCGTTGTACCTTAAATTGCATCCTCCATTTGTTTCAAATTTTTCTGGTACGTCATCTCCAAATACTTCACAACCATATTCAGTGCCATATTCGCTTGATTGACAATATTCGAAATCACATTTATTACACTTCATTTTTATAACCCTACCTCATCAGCTTGTGGCATTTGAAATACAATATTATGTGAATATTCTAAGTAACTCTCAATCTTATCCAATACCATTAAAGCTTTACACTCACTTGAATAAATACCTAATATGTCGATTCCTCTTTCTGAATATCCGTGTATGTAATATTCACTTTCATCTTTAGTGTTGTTAATTACTACTTGATTTACATTTAACAACACTTTTTTACTCTGACTTCTAATCCACATAACCTAGTACACCTTCGCTAATCTTTCTTTATTGATCTCATTCTCCTTCATAAACACTGTCCATCGTGTTTTACCTCTCTTGTCGCCAAATAAAGGCTTATAATCAATAACTTTTAAAATTTCGCCAAATTTAATTTGCTCATCATTCCATTTAAAAATAAGAACTCCACAATCTTCTAATACTCGCATGCATTCTTGAAACCCTTGCTTAATATCTTTTTTCCAAGTATTGATATCTAACACACCGTATTTTTTGGCCAACCAAGAATTTTCTCCTGCATGAATCAAATGTGGCGGGTCAAATACAACTAATTTGAATGTGTTATCGTCAAATGGAATATTTCTAAAATCGCCTATTACATCAGGATTTACAGATAATGTCCTTCCATCACATAACGTATCTTCTAATGTTCGATTATCCATAAAAACTGTGTTCTTATTACTTTTGTCAAACCAAAACATTCTAGACCCACAGCATGCATCAAGAATATATTTATCGTTATGCAGCTTCTTTTTATTGTTATTCATTTACTTTTCCCTCCAACAACTTCATATCATATCCACTATTGACGAACCTTCCCATATTTGATCAGCATCATCAATATCTAAATCATGTACTTCTGTTAAAATCTTTCTATCTTGACTTCTAATCCACATATTAATAACCCTCTTTCAATCTTTGATAATTCACTTTGTTTTTGTCACAATATGCTTTATGCACATCTTCAATCGTGAAACCTAGGTATTCAGTGATTGCGATTAGTCTTTCAAGCTTTTCTGATTTAATGCTCGGTACATCTGCAAGTAAACAAATAATTCCAGTTTTAAAAACTTTAATTTCACAAAACAATGTTCTAGCATGGTCAATCATTTGTTCTTCTGCTCTCAATTCCTCTTCACCACTACCGAAATGATTTTGATAACTTAAAACAAAATGCCAAACATCAACTAATTCGCCTAGCACCTTGCTTTTATCAACTTTTGGTTGTGTTTTCTTCCACCAACACCAATTACCTTTTAATTCGTGTGTTAATTCTCCCACTTCATCTAGAATTGCGAAACTAAGTTTTGTTTCGTCAATTTCAGTCAATCCGTATTCTTTCATGATTTTTTTGTCTAGCTTTGCTTGCATTTTTAGCATTTCTTTTATTAAATCAATATCTTTACTTGTCAGTTGTTTCTCCTTTTATTCATCTATGAAATTTGTGATATATGTTAATTCTTTCATTCTTTTTACCGCTTCTTCTTTAATGAATTGAAAAGCTGCTCTCTTTGCTACTTCAAAGCTTTTAAACGGATGAAAAATGCTTATTGTTTCTCCAAAATACAATGTGAAATATACATAAAACAATTTTGGCTCACTCTCGTTAAGCTGGTGCTCTTCAATTGTTGCGATTGCTCTGCTTTCATTGTAGGCATCAGTCAATACAAGTCGTGTTATTTTTTGCCCGTCAAATCTATTTTTTTCCCATATTAATTTCATATTTTCCTCTTCGGCAACAACTTCAGAATTGTTATCTTCTGTTCTTCTATGCTTTACATGATCTTTCCCGGTTAATAATCTATATAAACACTCTTTCCCACCAAAGAAATCAAGATCTCTAGAATCAAATTCCATTGATCGTACCTCTAAATCTTCATTAAAATACAGTGGGTTGCATTGCTTAAACTCACCATCCACATCAAATGCATCATATGGTTCTAAACCATTCTCTTCCATGAATTTTTCAATCACTTTTGATTCAATCATTCTATTTCCTCCAATTCCAATTCTTCGCATATTTTTACGATTATAAATCCATTCCTTGAACGCTTTATTTTTCCTTTTTTCTGTTTGGAACACATGGATCTAAATGTATTGATTGTTGTTTCTAAAAACGATGCACATTCATCTTCTGTTCCAATACAAGCAGGAAGATCATCCTTGTATATTCCATATATTTTTCGTGCCATCAGTTCAACCTATAATTCTTTCCAGGCTCTTTCTCAATTTCAAAGAAGAAACCATTGCACTTTTCAACAATTCTTCCAACAACTGCTTCATTGATATCAATCATTTCCTGGCTTGTTCTTTCGCATGATATGATTGTCTGCATGTTGTTGTTATAGCGATAATCAATCAAATCAAAGATTGCTTTATCATCCAACCGATTAGCACTAGATTTGAATAAATCATCTAGATACAAGATTTGAGCGTGTTTAGCACGTTCTAGAAGCGAATAATCAAAGTTGCTAATAGAATTGCTCAACTCAATGTATCTGACGTACAGAACGCGTTTATTTTGTTCTAACAACCAATTACTGATTCCTGAACATAGATGTGTTTTCCCACATCCGCTCTGTCCTAAAAACATCAACCAATTGCAAGGCATGTGTTCTGCAAAATTGTTTTTACAATCGGCAATGTAATTCACTGCCATTTTTTTGATTGCTTCCTGCCAAGGATCAGATGCAACGAAATCATTGATTCGTTTGTTTAACAAATCTTTTAAACCACTGTTCTTTTTGTTCTTCTCAATCCACTCACTGCGATAGCTTGATAGTTTCTCACAGTCATTTCTTTTTGAACAGAACACCTTTGTTGCAGCTACCAAGTATTTCCCGTCATAATACGCTGGCTTTTCCCAAATACCACAAGCGCCTGCTGCCATGCATTTATCACAATTGCTTTGGCAATGTTTGCTTTTAAGATATTTCTCATTGTTCGCATCATTTTGTTTTTGGATTATTTCACTAACTGACTGCATTACATCTTCATTCCTTTCGTGATCACAAAATCATTTGTTTTTTGTTTAGGTGCTACACTGTTCAGATAAATTTCAAACTTAGAACCGAACAATGTATCCGGACTTAAATACTTATTCATTTTTGCATCATTTACCCAATCGTCAGATTTAACATCAATCACAGTCTTAAAATCTTCTAATCTGAATCCTTCATTCCATCTAGCCCGAATCTTATCTCTAGCAATTCGGCTATTATGCTTGTAATGCTTTGAACATTTAGAATTCAAGTAGTCAATAATTTCAACATAAGGGATTGTTTCTGATGCTGATAAATCAGTGTCGTCGGAACTTTCTTTTATATTTCTTTTATTAACTGTGTTACTAACTGTGTATATAACTGTCTTAGATTGGTCATTTTTGACCATTGTACATTGGTCATTTTTGACTATTCTACAATTGCCATTTTCGACCGTTCGATTAGTCACTTTTGACCAATCGATAGATAAAGCATTTTTTAACTTTTGCCCTACTTTTCCAAACGCATACCAAGTTGTATGATTCCATGGATTTTCGTTATAGTTTCCCTTAACTAACAAGTCCAGTTCAACCATTTTATTTAAGATTCTTTTTATCTTTTGAACATTCCAATAAGGGAACATTTTATGCAATCCTTCATATGTATTGAACGTCCAATGTTTCCCGTCCTGGAAATTGTAATTATTTGCTTCGTTCTTGCTGATCCAAAAGCAAAACATATCGAACATGATAGCTATTTCAACTCCATATTCATTCGCAATTTCCGCATCAAAACTATGTTTCATACTATCCTCAAAATAAAGATATTTCCTTTATTCTCTTTCTATTCCTTGTATTACTTTTAGGTAGAATCACAAGCTCATAAAGCCTTCCATTCACCTGATAAAAACGATATGCTGCACCCATGCAAGAAATGTTTTTTCTTTGTACAAGTGCAGCTGTTATTCCATATTCTTCAAACATATAAACTGCATCAGGAACTACTTGTAGAACCTCGTATGATGCATTTTGAACCTGAATAACATCTCCTGTATTAACATTAGTAGCTTCTTTCATTTGTTTCTCCCGTTTTGTATAATTACCTCTTTACCTACTCCTTTTCGCATAACTCAATGATTCAAGATTCTGCTTTTTCATTTTCCTTGTTGTACGAACATAGATTCTTGTAGTTTCTAAACTAGAATGGCCCAAAATGTCAGCTAGTTCTGCAATCGCATTTTCACCATTCTGCATCAAATACTGAATGGCAAACAAATGTCTGAATGCATGAGGATGTACTTTACCAAGCTTAATCCCTCTGCATTTACCAGCAATCATCTTTAAGTCTCTAGACAACACACGAGCGTTTACAGGGCTTTTCTTATCAGAAGATGTAAATATACACCCTTCTTCAATTTTGTTGTCCTTGCAATATCTTAGGAGCTCTCTGCGCAAGTCTGAACGTAGAATGATTCCTCTACCTTTTCCTTTGTTCATAACATACACATTGTCATCCGTTACTGCTTCTACAGTAAAGAACTGTAATTCGCTCAACCTAATTCCCGTATATCCAAAAACCTTCATGATCTCGTATAAGTCCATACGATTAATTTCCCGGGCTTTTTTCAATAGTCTTTGAAATTCATTAGGCTCTAAAATATCATCCAAAGAATCGTCTTTCTGGACTCTTACGTTCTTCAATAAATTCTTTGAATAATATTTCTTTAGCTTAAGAAAATTAAAATCATCATCTGAATCTATGATTTCTGCATATTTAATAAATTTATTTATTATCACAATATAGTTGTTTACCGTACTGATTTTATAATCATGCAGCAGTTTATCTTTAACACCAACTATATCGGACTTCTGTATTTCACCATCAGGCAATGAGTTAACAAACAAAGTAGCAACATGCTTGTATTTTCGGATGGTATTCTTACTTTTTTCATCCGACGTTTCCTCTTCAATAAACCCGTTAATTTTTGTTTGTAACTCATCCTTAGTCATATTACTTAACTACCTGGATGATTGTTGAAACCAAGATCTTAGTAGATAAGAACACACATACATTCAATGCAAGTAAAGCAATATTAACGATCGTACATGCGACTACATAATTCTTTGCCTTAGGCTTCAAATTAATGAGAAACCCGTCATCTAACTTATTAATCTCATAGTTATCGAAATCGGGAATCACCCAATTTTCTTTTTCTTCTTTTTTTGCCATTTTCATTACTCCTTTAATTTTCTGTGATATAATAATGATGTGGTTAATTTATGCAGGGCTGCTGCCCTAGCACTCTTGTCAAAGAGTGCTTTTTATTTGTTCCTTCCAAATGTCATTAAGCGCACTTTTAGTCTCAGGAAAATACTCAACAAATATTGGAGTTGGAACTGCAAGAATCTTTCCAAGCATAGTGTCTCGATATGATCCTTCAAATATTTCACCCTTTTTATTTTTTTGTCTGCGTAGATTATGTAAAATCTTTCTAGCCTGTGTATCCTTTACAGGTAAAACAAGCATCACATCTCTAACAGTCACATATGCTTTCATTTTTCTTCGTTCTCCTTTCCTTTTGAATCTTGAATTTTGCTTCGATCTAAAATACACGCGATATATCCTTGGTCATACTCTTCGATGTCATAACCCATTTTTTTGAGTTTTTCCAAGGTTTCTTTGACATTTTCATCAGCTGACATCACATCCCTCCTTTCATAATACATTTTATGTATTAAATGTATTATCTGTAAACATTATAGCATTATCATAATACATTTCAATGGACAAATAATATTTTTTTGTATTATTTATATACATTTGAAAGCTAAAACGCTATAATACATTTAGATTGAGGTGATGTAATAATGGATGATAATATCGGTTCAAGAGTCAAAGAGATTCGACAAGAATTGAATTTAAGCATGGAAAAATTTGGTGCTCCTATCGGAGTTTCAAGAAGTTCTATTAATAACATCGAAAAAGGACTTCATCATCCATCAGAAATCGTTATTAGATCCATATGTCGTGAATATAATATTGACTATGCTTGGTTAACAGAAGGTATTGGTGAAAATAAATTTATTTCCATTCCTGAGTCAAAGATAGATCAAATCATGGAAGATTATGGCTTAACTGAAAAAGAACGGCCACTTGTTCGAGGATATTTGGAAGCGCCTGAAGAAGTCAGACAACAAGTTGCCGATTATTTAAATTCAATTGTCGAAAGAGAAATAGCAAGAAGAGAAAAAGAAAAGAACAACAAATAGGTTGTTCTTTTTTGGTTAGATTTATTGTATGATTAACATAGAAAATGGAAAGCGTTTACTTGGCGTAAACAAACGAGGGTTAAAAAATGAAATTATTCAAAACTATTGGGATTGCTATGCTTGCACTATCTATGTGTACAGGATGCGCAAGCTACAAAGAAAGAGTTAAAGCTGATAACAAAACAGAAGAAGTTGAACTTGAAGATAGAAATGGTTTTAATTTATCATCAACAACTAAATATGAATTAGATAATGTTCAATTCCATGTACCTAACTATTTTAAAATCACTGATAAAGATGATGTTAATCCTGTTGTGTTCATAGCTGACAATTCAGATTTTACAGTAATGGGATTAACTTGGGTTAATGAAGAATTAAATGATTCTAGCATAGAGGAATATACTGATTCGTTTTTAGAGACGGATGCCTTTAAGTATCTTCCAAAAGATTATGAAATAGAAGAAAAATCATTTAAAAATGAACAAGGAAACTATCAGTATTATAAACTAATAAGTAATAGTGGACACGTTATTCTTGACAATCAATCTATATACGCAAATGTAAATTTATATTTTATTTCAAACAACAAGCATAACGGATACGGAGTTTTATCTTATGTTCAGTATGACGGATTAGAATATAATTACTACAACGACATTTTGGATATAGTTCAGAATGTATCAATCACAGATGAAAAAGAAGAAACTACAAGTAACACAACCAATTCAACTTCAGATTCATCAACAACTACAACAACGCCAAATACAGACTCAAGTGCAAGCACAAATTCATCCGCTCCAACTCCAACAGTAGGTCAGAAAAACGCATTGAATAGAGCTTTAGATTATTTAGATTATAATGAATTTTCAAGACAAGGACTAATTGACCAATTGCTTTATGACGGGTACACTCAAGAAGAAGCAGAATACGGCGCAGATCATACTAACGCAAATTGGGATGAAGAAGCTGCATTAAAAGCGATGGATTATTTAAGTGTCATGTCTTTTTCTAGACAAAGATTAATTGAACAATTGATCTTTGATGGATTTACACAAGAACAAGCGGAATACGGTGTAACACAAAACGGATATTAAAAGAATAAGCTAGGGTAAATTCCCTAGCTTATATTTCTTCTTTGCCAACTACTTCATCAGACCAAATTTCTTCTTGCTTAGTTTCGCCTTCATAGCCTTCAAATCGTTCTGCAATTGAGATTCTCTTTTTTTCTTCCATTTAGTATCCTTCTTTTAAATTTGCGCGTAAATACCTATAGGTATTAGTGTTATTCATTTTTAGATGATAACAGAAGTCTTTGTGCATGATTATACAGAATTTGCAGATCATCCACGTTAAGCTTTTCTGCCAGGATAATTAATTTTTTTATCCATAAATCCCTTTCCATAAGATCATCCCTTTCCATTCATTTTCTATGAATAAAAAGAAAAACGTTTTCCTTATTATAATATATAATAAGTCTTAAATTTTATATGTCAATGCATGTTTTGTATTAAATTGTGCAAATATAATACTAAAAAGTGCAAATGGTTATATATCACATTGCCAGTATTGAATTTTTTTCGGGGGGGGTAGAATTTTTAATGAACTTTTGGTTATATTATTAACTAATTTTGTTTTGTAAATATTTATTAATATTTTACATTTTTAATTACTCTTTTTAAAATGTGATGTTATTATTCATGTGTACATGATAAATATTTTAGGCTTTTTTCTATTTCCTCAAGAAAAGATTAGCAGAGAATGAAAAACAGATAGTGGTGTTGAGCAGCATACACTATCTGTTTTTCATTTTATATTCTTTCATAAATAGACATTATTTATGTCACATTTATAACAACTTGTTCATCATATCTACAATACTCTTATCTTTTGTATCAAACCAGTGTGCATATGTATTATGCAATGTTTCAACTGTATCTCCTAAGCGTTTGGCTATGTCAAAATCTGAGAATCCAGCTCCTGCCATGTTATTAATTAGAAATGATGCGTGTGAATGTCTAAAATCATGAATTCTTATTTTAGGCAATCCATCATCTTTTTCTTTTGTCTTATTATATGCATCATCAAATCTTCTTTGTACTGTCTGAGGTGATATTGGTTTATAATATCCGAACACAAATTTATCTTTTGTGAAATCATCAAATTTAGAACATTCTAAAAACCATTCTCGAAGCATTTTAGACAATGTATTAGGCATTGTGATAGTTCTATAGCTATTGTTTGTTTTTGGCGGTGTAAGCCATTTATTAGGGTCTTTCTCTTTGTATCTATATGTTTTGTTGATATCTATAGTTTGCTTTCTAAAATCAATGTCCTTCCATTGTAGGGCCATCGCTTCACCTTTTCGTAATCCCATATAGAATAAAACAGAATAAAAGCATTTCATCATTTGTTCATCTACTTCTTCAATGAATAAATCAAAATCATATTGCTGCCATATGGTCATTTCTTCTTTTCTTTCATTCAATCTAAGATCTCGTTTTACATATGTCATTGGATTGGTTGGAATGTATTCAGAAGTAACACCAAATTTATATAGCTTATTTAAAAAGAAATATATTCTTGATACATATGCCTTTGAATATTTCTCATCGAATTTGTTGATCAAGTTTTGCATTTGCCTTTTATCTAGAAAATCAACATCTTTCATTTCCTTAGAAAGAACATTGTACAAATATTCATCTGATTTTAGTGTTGATTCTTTTACATACTTTTTGTTATATTCTTTAAAAGCTTTATACAGTCTATCAAAATTCATGTCTGATGGAAGCATAAAGAAATCTTTCCTGAATTCAACCTCAGCTTTTTGTGCTTCCCATTTAGAATCAAAACCACGCTTACGATATCTCTTTATACATTTACCATCTTTATATATTTTCCCGGCAAACATATATTTTCCTGTCTTTTTATCTAATTCAACTGCCATTTTTTGTGCCCTCTTATATGTCCATAATATGCAAAAAAGGGGTATAATTCAATATTTTAATATCAAATTATACCCCAATATACCCCAAGACAAATAAAAAAGCCTTTAAATAAAGGCTTAAATTTCAATGGAGCAGATGAGGGGAATTGAACCCCCGTATCAGCCTTGGCAAGGCTGTGTTCTACCATTGAACTACATCTGCATGAATGGCGGTCCAGATGGGACTCGAACCCACGATCTCCTCCGTGACAGGGAGGCATGTTAACCACTACACCACTGGACCAATATTTAATTTTAAATGGAGCAGATGAGGGGATTATATAAATACCTCATATCTATTGATATTTGATGTTATTTACATCATAATTTACGTGTTTTGATAGCACTTTGTTGTTTTGTACCCCAAAATGTACCTCACTGCTTCACGCAAGAAAGATAATACAGTATAAGCCATATTATGTCAAACATTTTTTTGCTTTTTTATTTTATTCAATTTCTGTTAACGGTGTTGGATCAACCCAAACACCACCAATCTTGACAATATTCTTTTGAACATTCACTGCATCGACTCTGATTCTAGATACGTAGACTACTGCATTTGTGGTATGCAATACATTGTCATTATATCCATCTGAATTTGGTACTTTATCGACTAAGCGAATTGGAAACCAACCGCCTAATTGAGATAAGTAACAACATAAATCATCACCAATCTTTTTCAAGCCTTGATTACCAATTTTCATATGTACAGATGTAACATAGCTACCTTCATGCAAAATTTGGTCGATAGCTTCTGCGCTAGACTGTGTGGCGCCAACTGGCACATGAGGGTCTGTATCAATACCAGCATCATTAGTCCATCCAATCGCTACTCCATTACGATCAACACGATATGGATATTTTGTTCCTTTAATTACTCTACCAATGACACCTGACCAATCACCTTTTTTAACTATAGAAGTTCCGTAGCAATTCACACTCAATGTGTTTGTACAGATAGGTAAATTAACTGAATATTTTTCTCCACTTGGAGTTGTAGGTTTTGGTGTTTCAACCTTTCCATCTAACTTTGCATTTACTTCATTAGCCAATTGTGGCATACGTGCTTCCAACCATGCTCCAGGGCATGATGTAGCCGCAAACATTTTGTGCATAGTCAATGATCCGCTAGAATTTCCTGTATAGTTCAATCTAAATCCATATCGTTTACAAATATCAACACATAGATTCACCAAGCTATCCCAAGTAGCTTGCGTCATTTCTCCAGTTGCGTTATTAATGTTTCCACATTCAATTGTAATTGATTGAGAATCATTCAACCAATTTGAACTTGTCCATGCAGCATTTTCTTCATCAACACTGCATGCAATGTCTCCATTAATTCCAATACAATAATTGGAAGATGCTTGACGAGTATTTCGTGCAAAATAATCTGCACATTGTTTACCACTCCATGCCGCAGCCATGTAGTGTGGAGTGATTTTACAAACCTTATATCCAAAACGACCATCATAATGTTGTGATGTTCTGTTACAATATGTTGCTAATCCGGAATATGACATTCTTCATCTACACCTTCTTCCTTGCCATTGCTTAATTCTTCTTTTGCTTCTTCTGATAGTTTCTCATAATCTACTACTTTTTCTTCATCATTCATTATTATTCCTCCGGTACACTAATTTCAGGCAATCCACCAATACTAGTCAATAGCGAAACAATGCCTGACAAAACCGCTGACGAAATTACAACTCGCCAATCAACGGCTTCCAACAATGCAGATGCTCCAATAACACCAACAGCAGTTTGAGCAATTGTCTTTAACGCTCTGATACTTGCATAATAGCCATATTGAATCCACCATTCTTTACTATATTTTTTCATTTTCAAATACCTCCTATCCTAATGATAGTATTTAAATCGTTTGTACACTGTACAAAATAAAAGACCGCATTTAACGGCCTTATTGATACATATTAAACATGTCTCGTATATGAGTCTTAATCATTGTTTTTTCTTCATCTGAATCAACGCATTCATGAATCATAGTTACGATTTGTTGCATACATTTCATAGTCTTATCTAATTCACGATGAGACTTTTCTAAATCCATCTCACCTTTTGTACGCCTATATTCTTCTTTGAACGCTTTATATTTTTTCAAATGTTCTGCAAGTTTATAAACAATATCTTCTGTTTCCGGATCATGAATATTATATCCATCATTATCTTCTTTTAATCGGGCTACAGTTGAAACTCCATCTTTTCCTATCTCAATTTGATATTTATTTCTCATTGCTTCTATAGTTTCAATGTCTTTGATATTATCTAAAGCTTGAGATAATGCATGGAAATAAGATTCTGCATATCCATATTTCTCTAACATGTTTACTGACTCATGCATTATCTTCTCATTAACTTCCATTGCTTTATGCATATATTTCACCTACGCAATCTTTTTAATGATAATGTTTGCATTTTGAACAGATAAATCCAAACCACTGTTATTTGCTAATGCAATTGTATAAGATGCGCCACATGGAACTTGAATTAGAGTGTCTCCATTTACATTTCCATACGCACTTGCAGTTGCAACAGTATAAATAGATTGTGTTCCACCAATTGCTTCTCCGTTTAGTTCAAGCACTAAAGAAGCTTGTCCTGCCACTGCACTCGTAATATCCGCAGTATAAGTTACTTCATAGATGCCTTGCTTTGTTAGTGTAAACAATCCACTTCCTAGATCGTGTGCCAACCATCCTTTACATGGACACTGGCATGATTTTGATCTTACACGATCTGTAGGAAACAATACATTATTTGAATTATCGACTGTCTGAACAGCCGTAGCAATACTATTAATCATTTCTTTTATCCTCCTATCAAAAATAGGGATAGCCTTTTGACTATCCCGTTAAATCCAAAGGCAATTGCCTAATCACATATGTGCTAGATTATAAGTTGTTGTAGCCATTACATCCACATCCGTTGTTATAAGCGTAATATGGTGAACATGTAATGTAAGCTGGTTTTGGTGTTGGTTGCAAAGTATTAATGATATTTGCAGATTGTGCCTGTTGACTTAATTGGAAATTAGCCGTCAATAAATCACGGTCACGATCAGCTAAACGATCACGTAATTCTTGCATAGTGTTTGCATTGATCAACGCACGTGTTGCTTCACCTTCTGAATGAATTGCTGTTGTAATGTCACAAGTATTTTTGAAACTTTGAGCATTTACATTGTCAATTGCTCGTTGAGTGTTGCAGCAACATTCTTGTTGCTGAGCTTGCAAGTTTTGAAGTCCTAACTGATTAGTATAGCGGCTTTCTAATACATCACGTTGAGTTTGACAACCTGTTTGAGATACATTTGTGTTTGTGTTAAAAATGTCTCGTTTAATGAATTCTTCATTTAATAAAGAATCATTTGCTAGGTTTCCATTGCCGTATCCTCCATATCCAAATAATACAAAGATTAGCAAGATCCAAATCCACCAACCTCCGCCGTTTCCAAAGCCGTCATCTCTTTCGGCTAAGTTGTAAGTTGGTTGAATTCCCATTCCGTTTTCCATCATATATGTTCTCCTTTCTTTCTATAATAACGGTTTAGCCGTTGTTACCTGATTCCAAATTGTTTTGCCATTTGTTGAAGTTGTTGCTTTTGTTGTGGATTTAAATTACCCATCATCTGATTTAAAATCATTTGTGGATTTTGGCCACTGTTCATAAGCATTTGAAATTGTTGAAATGCTTGTGGATTTTTCTGTGACAACATATTCATTAACATTTGTTGGGGATTTCCCATATTCATCATATTCATTGGATTCATATTACCCATAATACTTTTTAAAGGATTCATTTTGTTTGTGCTCCTTTCTTTTGTTGCTCATTAGCTTGTTTTGGTGGTTTGCTTAATGCACATATCAAATCATCTAATTTCTTTTCAATTCCATTTACACGATTTTCTATACTGTTAGAATTATCTTCCGTAATTTCTTCAAATTTGAACTTTTTAAATGTTCCATCTAAAGATTTCATATAAAAAATTGATTTATTGTTATCAAATAAAATCGTTGGTAAATTTGCATTCGCAAAATTTCTAGCTTTCTGCTCATCGTTCACCCATTTTCCATTAAAATCAAAATTTCCTTGTTGTTGTGGTGTAATCTGATTATTAATGTTGATAGGCGGAATATTTGCATACTGTTGTACTTGCTGAATTTGTTGATCTATCATTTGTCTTTGTTGCATCAAGCTGTCAATTCGTGCTTGTGCTGGATTATAATTGTTATACATTTCAACCACCTCTTTACGATTTAATTATATGTTTACGTAATAAATAATTTAATACTCGAATAATACTCATAAAATACCCAAAATAAAATGAGCAACCATTATAGATTGCTCACATATTTATCGAACATTTTTCTTGCTTTGCATACTCTGTTCCTTATGGTTTGTACTTCCATATGTAATGCATCTGCAATTTCGGTACATGACATATCATATACATATCTCATAATCAAAATCTGTTCATATTTCTTTCTTAATCCAACAGATTTGATAAGTATTAATGCATCATTAGGACGTATCTCTTTTAATCTGTTAGCTTTGTTAATATAAACCACCGCCTTAATTAAATTCGTTGGTTTGAATTAGCTTCGCAAGAACAATTATTCACATGATCATCTTTCCAATAACCACGACAAACAATAGTAGAATAAAGAACAATAATTACAAGGATTAAAATCGTAATAATCGTTCTACTTGTTTTATAGTTTCTATCAATTAATTTTGAGCAAAAACCATAAATGTTATCTACTTTTTCTTCTACATTTTGAAGTTTCTTGTTTGCATCTTTAATATCCATTTTTATTATGATCCTCCAACGCTTTTACACGATTAAACAAAGTAATTATTTGTTGTTTTAGTTCTGAAAGCTCCACTTCCATTGAATTACTTCCTTTTTTAATTTCTGAAATTGAATCCTTTATATCACTTAAATCCGATTTAATATGTTCCAATTCATTCTTCAAAAATGCCATATTGGATATTTGTTCTCCATCCATCTTGCGTGTGCCACGATTATACGTAATAAATGCAATTACAAGCATGCATGCGGAAATAATAACACTAAGATATTCACCACTCATAGAAACATCACCTATTTATTAATAATAGAACCAATTTGTTCTACACTAATCCAACCAATAGAAGCAAAGATTTCTAAATCACTCTTTGTAAATAAGCCTAATTCATAATACGATTTAATTAATTCATAACTCATACTACTTCACCCCATTCAATTGAGCTTTTAATTGAGCAATCTGTAACATTAATTGTGCATTAATCTTTTCTTGCTCAGTAGGCTCTGCTTTTGGCTCTACAACTTTAGGTTTATCTTCTTCTGCAACTTCAACAACTTTACCTTCTACATATTTGTAGTTATATCTTCCTTGCTCATCAACTAATCCTTTTTCTAGATATTGACTTTGAGCATGAGCGTATTTATCTCCTTGTCCCTTGTCAATCTCTGCCATTGTTTGAATTTCTTCTTCTGATAAGAAAATATCTGAATTAATAGATGTAATGTATCCTTCTTGCAAGGATACGTATACTTTATATTCGTTTTCCATAGTTCCTCCTAATAGATTTCGGCGTCTAGCATTAAGTTGTTATCAAACGTGACTTGTCCAAAAGCGCCTGAGCTTATTCCACTACCTGTATTGACAACAACTACCTCATTTTTTGAGTCTATAAAAGATGCCCAATTATTAGTTTTTAGAGCAAGATATGCTTTCGAACTTAAAATAGATACAAAATTAAACTGATTCGCAGTACCACTTTTTAATGTGATATATGAAACCGTTGGCTTTGTCCTCATTTTACATCTTGTATCAATGTTAATGACAGACAAATCTGTATTTGCGTTCAATATAGTTCTCCAAGGTTCAAAAACCACCGTATAATACTGACATTTCGCTAGTTCCTCTGCTTTGTTTGGCGTTACAAAATGCGTAGCAACTGAGCTTTGTTCTAACTTCATGTAATCCAATTGAATAGAAGCACCACTAGCAACATCAATACCTACCCACGTTAAACTTGAAGCAGTAAATGTATATGTATTTAATCCTTTTGAAATTACTGCACCTGTCTTGTAAGTACTTCCATCCTTCCAACTGAATTTAACCGTTCCTGTTACACTTACTACATTTAATGTTACTGTGAATGTTCCTGTTGGCTTATTTTCTAAAGATTGTAAAAAAGTTCCACTTGCACTATTTGAGTTTGAAAGTGTCTTAGTTTTAGCGTTTAAAGTTGCACCTGCAACTTTCCATCTGTCAACTGTATATCCTGTTGTGTAAGTTGTAGAACCTCTTTGATTAATTTCAAAATTAGGATTAATCAATAAATTCGGATTGCTGAATTTTTTTCCTAAATAATTAGCTAGTTGCGATAGTAGACCCTTTTTTAATCCTGCACCATTGTGTACAGGTAATAAGCTATTATCAGTAAAACTAGGTAATGCGTCTAATTCTGTCACTTGTTTTCCTGGCATGTTATTCCTCCTTGACTTTATACTTCAAATCCGTGCCGACTTCTCCACTTGCTACTTCGTAAGACCAATCGGCTAGGATTGCATTTCCTTTTTCATCCACTAATTCTTGAGCGCTTGTTGCGTTCAAATTCGTTGTAAAGTGGTTGTTCATAACCATTTGATTCAATGCGTTATGTGATGTGGTTACAGACTTTATTTTCGAGACAAGCCACTGAATAGAAGCTTTGTCTTTGAATACGAAAGCCATATACTAACCCCACATTGTGTTTAAATCATTTGTAGTAATCGCAGTTAATTCTGACTTCTTAACATACGCCGATAAATCAATGTCTGTATTACCAATCTTTTCATATGTCTTTGTTTCTGCAAGCCAAATATATTCATCATAAATATCTTGTGTCCCATGTGAATGCGCGACTAAATAGATAACGCCATTTGACCCTGTAGTAGGCAATGAATTTACCTTTTCGTACTTAATAGATGTAATATTTCCTACCGCCGAATTAATCAACGATTGTACTTGTGATTGCGTTTGATACCCTTTAGCCGTGATAATTGACTCAACGCTCGTCGCCGACTGATATCCACTGTCATTTGTTAATTGTGATGTCTTTGTAGGCACTGTAACATCCACGGCTTTTGAGCTTGGCGTTAACTTCGTACCATTTACCTTTACCGACTCAATCACGTTCGCTTGAGCACCACTTGCAATACCACTTAACTTTTGCTTTTCTGCACTTGTATAGTCGTTTGTTGATAGGCCTTTGCCACTTACAACATCAACTTTCTCATTTAATGCAGTTTTAATCTTGCTAATCAAGAGTGTCAATCCACTCTTATCTAAATATTCAATAGCCATTCTTTTTTCCTCCTATAGACTATTCCATAATTCATCTAGTTCGGTTGTTGATACAGATGTTACAGAACCTTCTGCCATAGCTCCAATATCTTCCGGAGTGTATACCGGTCTTGTTTCTGCTTTTGCCCATGTCGGAACTGTAGGGTCTATTTCTTCAACTTCACCAATGATTTCGCTACCATTTAATTTCGGCTTGTTCTTTAGCTTGTTGTAATCGGATGTACCTCCTCCATATTGTTCCTTGACTTCTAAATTCAAATCATCACTATTTCCATCTACTTGTATATCAATCTGCTCTGAGTCATCCTGAACATCCAACGTAACTTGATTCATTAAAATCATGTAATCACTTCCTTATCAAGGATTCTATGTACTGTAGTTGTAGCTATTGAGCTTGCTATCGCTAATCCATCTTGTGTTATAGCTCTTAATTGTACGTTAACTATCCCTTTCTTAAATTTAAGTGTTTCTTCTTGTGTTAATGTGATTCTAATTTCATCATCTTCAATTTCAATTTGAGACATATCTTTTCTTAAAAGATGTCCATCTTGCTCAAATGTAATGTAAACACTTTTTAATTCACTTAAATCTATATTGTTAACATTTATAACAATTGTCGGTGTTGTTCCTTGTCTCATAATCTCACCTATTCAACTTTATATCGCCAATCTGCTTGCAATATGTTATTTTCTTCATCTATCAGTTCAGAATCTATATCAATTAATAAAGGTGTATAAAAATGGTTATCTAATATCATTTCCATAATATTAGAAATCTGTATTCTTATCGCATTTCCAGCTGTTGAATAAATTGTTCCGTCATATCCTATACGAATATCCGTTATTTCAGTATTGGCATCAGGCAAGTTTCCTGAATCGAATAATTGATCTACTCTAGATTTCAGAACACTTAAATCCTCAAAACGTATGCCATACTTGGAAATCAAATCATTTAATTCTTTAATCCCTGAATCTTTGACATTTGTAATCGTTGTTACACCTGTATCACGTGCTTCTCTTATATCCTCCACTGCTTGATTGCACTTTTCGGACACTAATAAAAGCAGCATTGCAATCTCATCTCGTTCATTTTGATCTAATGAAGCAGATTTTGAATATATACTTTCAGGAGTAACAACTCTTGATAGTGTAGTAGCCCATCTTTTTTGAATAATTCCATCGTCATCTACAATAACCGCACTAACCACAAAATAAAGATCTCCTTTATTTTTTAATGCGTTATTAGGTACAACCCAGGCAAATTCACATGTATCATAGTAAGTGACTTTATCTGTGGTTATACTTGACCCGATAATGTTTTTTGAATCTCGATAATTAACTCGTATTAAAGCATCTTCCATTTTAAATATTTCTGAAACTGTATTGATAACCCTAAACCGAATATATTTAGAATCTTTATCGTATTGAACACCAAATACGTTTTCAGGATCAGGAATATAAATCTCACGAGTACGTGCATCAATGACAAGCGTCTCATTATCTACACCTGCATATGTATCTAAGTCAAAACTTAAAGTTGCATTTAATTTAGCCATTTCTACCCTCCTCTTACTATTAATGTACCAGATAACGGTGTATCATGAATACCATTTGCCATTACTCGAATAGCCCAAGAATAAGTTCCAACTTCTAAATCATCTGTAGGACACCTGATTTTTAAATCATCTTTAATTTCAACACATTTAACCATTTTAAAATTTTTCATAATAACAAATAAACATTGATCTTTTTCTCCAGGTATAAATGTGTTTCCACTTTTGAAATTAAAAGATATTTCAGAAATGATAGTATCACCTTGACGAATAAAGATATGATCTCTTTTTATCTCCATGTATGCTCCTCCCTTCTACTTATATAGAATTGCCTTTTTCCATTCCAATCCATCAAAAACAAATAATCTACATAACTGATAATTACTTCTATTCTGTGTAACTGCTAATGAATAGCCACGTTTCCATCTTGTTCCATCAAACCTCCACACTTCCATGTGTGTAAACGTTGTATTGAATTTAACGTTCACCCATGAAGATGTTCTGTCTAATGAATCTGTAACGAGTACTCGAATCGTTCTTTCTGTATTTTTTGGAACAGAAGATAGCTTAAATTTTCTAGAATTCACTGTGTTTTGACTTGAGCCATCTTTGTATGTTACTGATTTAACATGTACATCATCCGATGTATGTACAGTGAATTTCATATCATCTGTATTTCCACTACCTTTGATAATTTCAAAATCTACATAAGTTACATATACAGAAGCGTAGTTTTCCAATGTAGTAGCCTTTAATTCCACTTGTTCCAATCTATTTCCGCTACAGTCTGCCATATAAGATTCTACATGAAATTCATATTCTGTTTTCTGAGTAAGATCAGTAAAAGAATAATTTCCATTTAAATTATTACTTACAAATTGTTCATCTTTATTAGAATATAAACGTAATGTATATAAGTTATATGGATTCGTTTTCAACTTTCCAAAAATTGAAATGTCATTGTTTCCAACACCTGATATCCATGCATCATATGATGGTAAATCAATTAATGGTGTAGTCAATTCTGCTTTTCCTGCTAAATTAGGCCATCCTTGACAACTCGCATCCCATTCAAAATGCTGTTGTCTATTGCAATACATAGGTTCATTAATTTGCCCTAGATAATACCATCCTGAATCTTGAATATAATTTGAATCCCACCTTGAAATAGTTTTAGAAAGTCCTCCAAGAGTAACAACATTGTTTGCTTGGATTTTGAAGTTTCCAGTGTACTTAAACCTTACATCCGCTTTAAATTTTAAATCAGGATATGACCCTTCATACCTCTCGTTGTAAGATTCAAACGTAAGTACTAAATACTGATTAAATGGTAATGTTGCTAAAACAGTCATACACTACGCCTCATATTTAATATAGATATCTCCTGCTTTATCACTAGCCTTTACAGTAGGATTTGTAGTTCCACTACGTACATTTACAGTAAGCTTTAATCGATTATCCAATTGTTTTTGATATCCTTCCAATGTTTTAATAGTTGTTTGTGCCTTTGCAATCGCATCTAACAGATTTTTAAAATCTTCCGTTGAATCAATACCACTATCTAACGCAAAGTTCTTTACAACTTTAATTTTAAATGTAAATGAAGTTACAAATGTATTATCTGAACTCAATACTATTTCAGCACTTACAATACCTGCTTCCGCTAGAATATTCGCAAACGTTTCTGTGTCAGAAAATGTAATTTCATATGCATTCGAGTTTTCAAATCGTGATACACTAGTCGCATCCACACTTATATTTAATCCACTTGGTTTTTCAATCCACAACGTAGCTGTTAATGATGAATCAGTTTTTGACTGTTCATCTACAATCACATCATCACTCACAAATACAATAAGTCCTCGTCCTGTATCTCCCTGAAGCATTTCCAACATCAAATCAGAATTTTCTTTTGTAAGACTTACAGTTAAATGACTATATACAATTGCCATGTTATACCTCACTTTCTAATACAAGATCTAAATCTTCAGGAAGTTCTTTAACCAAGTTATAGGTCAGTTTGTTTAAATAGAATTTTTCCCTTTTACCAAACTCAGTTTCTACATAAATTGAATCATTTATTTTTAACGCCTGTGCATTCGGCACATTATATGAAAATAATTCTTCAAATTTAATAGACGTTTCTGTTTTTGGCTCTTGCAGTTCTTTCTTCAAAGATTTTTTAGCTTGTATTCTAAGATAGTTTCTTAGGTTCGCTTCATTTGTAAATACGCCCAGTGTTGTTTTCTTTGCTTCTGAATCATCGGCCGTCAATTTAATATCCGAATATTCTTTCACATCAATTCTATGGATCTCATCTGTATTCCAATTGCTAGCTTTAACGATTTCGTGATTTGGTAGAAGTCGCCCATTGTATGCTTTCGGTATAATTCCTGTAACTACATTTTCCATTGACTTCTTTTTTGTGTATTCAGACATTTCTTTATTACTTATAAAGAAATCATTTGGCTTCAATTTAGAAGGATAATAATCTTGATTTCCAAAATAACAGTCATAATTATCGAATATCGCAACAAATCGGTTGTCCTCACATTCAGGCCATCTGTTCATCATGGAATTTTCTTCTGTACCAAACAAGCATTGAATCAGATTATATCGAACCCAATATGCCGTTTGTGTGGAATCCACATCTTCAATCATCCATTTACACGCATTTCCAACTTCGGCAGTTCCTCTATCTGCAACAACAACTTTGTTACCATTGCCAATACTCGTTGAACTAGGATAGATGCCATAATATATGTTTCCATATGGTGCAATTTCATAACTAGAACCATTGTTAATAAACCACCATTTTTCTGAATTGTCTGAAGGACTTTCGGATAGACTACCTAGCACAACCTTTCCTGAATCCAATTTAAGCCATCTACATGAACATAAAGATAAAATTCCGTATATGTCTCCATATTTGTCTGACCCTACTTTTTTCAACATGAAAGTCTGTGCAGATGTTCTGTTTCTTTGATATGTCTGTAATTGTACAGATGCATCTTCACTCGCATTTGGAACATCTAGGCAATACCCACTATTCTGAACATTTCGGAAATAAACAATTTTTTCATCCTCAGCATTAACATTGGCATAGTTCGCATATTTTCCATGTCCATGAATTTTATAAGGATAATTGGGCCGTGAATTTGTGATAATATCATTTGCGGTATTTATCGCATCTTGCCACGTACCACTCATAGTACGATCATCAAATACAAACGCTTCTTTTTGAGAATCAAAGAACACATGTGTTGCATAGCATGTATATGTGTCACTTTGCTTGTTGTATTTTGGATACACAATTCTATATAACTGAGGTTCTTCAAAATTTATGTCCACTTTAAACACGGATTCATCACTGATTTCCATGCCCATCAAATCACTTTTTGGAAATTCTATTTCTACGTACCAAACAGAATTTCTTTCAAATACTGCTTTAGCACTAACACAATGTTTTAAAATTACATCTCCATTGCGTTCTTTCATTTGTGCATATGTTGTTTTTTTTCTAGAAAAGAATAAATGAATCATCTTTATTTCTCCCTATAATTACGTATAATTTCTGCACGAATAGCACCAATATCCGTTGTGATCAATACATTATTTGAACCATAATTAAATTTAAGTCCGTCAAAAGATCCACTTGTTTTCAATGTGTCATATTTATACGTTCCATTTTTATAGTATGTTTTCATATAAGAATTCTCTGTATTGATTTCAACATACGAAATATCCGATGTACCATTGAAAGGATTTGTGATCGTAAAGTTGTTTCCATTACAATTGATCGTAATGTTTTTCGCATTCATGGAAGTGTTATATAAACGATAGATTGGATATGCTGTTTCATAATAATTCGCAAGTTCTACCTTTTTACCACTTACAATATCGTATGGTCTTGAATACTTATTTACGTATCTGTAAGGTTCACAAATAAACGTGATTGTAAATTCACTTCCTCGTCCAAAATCTCTAGAATCCATATCAAACGTTACATTTTTTACCTTCCAATAATGTTCTCTATCATCACTAGTTAACTCCAATATTCCTTTATTTCCATTAAAATATTGTTGAATTTTATAGATACGATCTAGATATTCTTTCTTGCTATTTAAAACAAAATTACATTTGATAGGAATTTTGCGATCTTGATATACACCTGTATGACGATACGATGTAGTACCGTCACCAAGTGTAGATGTTTCTACAATTTCCTCTGCCATAGGAATAACAGGGCGCTCACTTACCTTTAATAAATACATAATATTTTGCGTATAACGCAGTTTATTTTCAGGTGTAAATCTAAAATGATACATTCTATGAACCTCCATTTCCCCATGATTTCAACATATCTCGAATTGATATAATTTCTTGTACAGTATCTGTAACAACATTTCCATCCAATTGCATAGGTTGTAGATTGATTGTGATATTGCTATCCAATATTGCATTTAAAGCACTCGTTAAATTGTCCATTCTTTTGTAAATACCATCCAAGTTTAAATTGTATGCCGTAGAATTAGAGCGCGATACTGTACCACCCATAATAGATGTAGTAGCATCACTAGCCGCTGCATATGCGCTTGTATCAGCCAACGCTGCAATAGAATCAGCACTCATAGGTGCAACATCAGAATCAACAACAGGTCGAGATAAATTATCTAAAGAATGTTTTTCAGTTTTGTGTACAGTTTTCTTTATAGTTGTAATAATAATAGGATCTTTGGCGGCTGCTTTTGCGTTATGGATAGCTTTTTCAACTTTTTTTGCATAATCTATAGTTGCTTGTGCATACGGCTCATAAGCTTTCAATAATGCACTTCCACCTGATTTTCCCATAGAACCAGAAGATGCCTGTGCATTGGATTTTCCATCACCCATCTTATCTCCAGTATCTTTGGATTTTTTTGAAGCTTTATCTTTAGCTTTATCTAATTCCTTTTCTAATTCGTCAACTCCGCCTTTTGCCAAAGCTTTCATAGCTTGATCAACAGTAATTGTTCCATCTGCAATACCTGCTGCACATTTTTGTGGAATTTGTTCACCATCATAGTTTGATTTCGTTAATGCTTCCTCAAACTCAATCAGGTTATTCAGCATTGTATTCGCTTCTGATACACTGCCTGCATTTGAAATAATACTGTAAGCCATGCCTTGTGGAATATTAAGACCAGCTGAACTTGCATTATCAACTAACTGCTGAAATGTCATCATAGATGCCACAAAATTACTTGCCGTTTGATAACTTTCTGTGCCATTCATGATTCCGCTTGTTAATTTTTCAGGAATTTGAATACCCGCTTCACCAGCTTTATCTATAGCACCTTGCAACGACTGTTTTAACGAATCTCCAATTTTTGTGTAGCCACCTGTTTCTGCCTGGTTGTTGAGATCTAGTAAAGTCTTATTTGTTTCTTGCATTTTAGTTGCCATAGTTGCTAAAGAACCGTTTGCTTCATCTATTTTCTTTCTCAACTGCTCAATCTGAGTTTGATACCTTAATGCCTTTTCATTGTCTCCATCTTTAAATGCTTCTGACTGTTTGGCTTTCAATTCATCCATCTTGTCATTTAATCCATGAACACTCTCTGTTACTTCACTATATTTCATCTGTTGCTTAATTAAAGCTTTTGTTTGTTCTTTAATCGCTTCTGCATACGCTTCTTGTTTAGCAGCTTCTTGAACTTTTTGAATGTATTCTTCTAACGCTTGATTGTTTTCAAACACCTTGCCTGTATTGTCGGCAACTTTTCCTGTATTTGAATCAATTGTTAAACCGAGATCAGGATAGATTTCATTCAATTGATTAACAGCTTCTTGCAACATTTGTTTCTGTATAGTGTTTTTGTTTTCTACACCATTTAATTGTTCAATCGTTCTCATCAAAGAATTAGACTGACTGATATTCTGCTCGTTTGTAGATAAAATGGCTTCTGATTTTTCTTTATATTCATCAATTTTTTTGTTGAACGAACTAACACTGTCTACAACTTTTAAATAACTTTGCGCTACTGCATCATTCTTAACAGCATTTTCTAAAGCTTTTTTATTTGCCTTTTCAAACATAGGAACTAACACTGCAATTTCAGCAGCTGCCAATCCAACAGCTATCCCAACTCCACCTAATGCAATACTTGAACTTTTTAATGCTTCAGTTGTAACCCCAGTTCGCTTAAACAATTTTGTCAATAAGCCATCAGTTTTATCTACAGGGCCACTTAGATTATTTAGCTGACTTGCCGTTTTGCCAATCCATGAAGAAACTTTTCCAAATCCATTTGTCAACTTCTGAGCGCCACTAAATATTTTTCCTAATCCTTTTGCGGTTGGATAAGCGGCTGCCGTCAACAACAACATCTTTGCGATTGTCTGTTGTGTTCCTTCATCTAAATCAGAGAATGCATTAGCTGCTTTTTTTACAACTTTTAAATTAGATGTAAGAGTAGGTGTAAATGCCTGGCCTAGTTCATCAGCGGCTTGTTTAACTGCTTCCCATGTCTGTGACATTTGAGATTTTAATGTACCATATCGTTTTTCCGCTTCAGTTGCCATGGCTGAATTCGCTTGCCATGCATTTTGAGAAACATTTAATGCTTTAGCCAATACATCCGAACTTTGTGCCAAAGCACCCATTGATTGTGCTTGTCGTACTTCCTTAATGCCTAATTCATCCAATGTTTTTGTAACATCCGCCGATTTTCCAATACCTTCTACAAACTTTAAGAATGTTCCCGCTGCATCTTCTCCCCAAGCCTTTTGGAATTGTTGAGAAGTCATACCAGATACTTCTGCAAACTTTTGTAGTTTCTTATCTCCCGTAGAAACAGATAGATCAATTGTCTTCAACATTTTAGAAACAGAACTTCCACCTGCGGCTGCTTCAATGCCTAATGAAGATAATGCGGTTGATAACCCTAATACTTCATTAGAGTTAAAGCCTACCATCTTACCTGCAACGCCTAATCTAGTAGCCATATTCATAATATCTGCTTCGGTTGTAGAGAATTTATTTCCCAAGTCTACGATTGTAGAACCTAAACGAGAATAATATGTATTCGTCTTTTTAGACTGTGAAACCATTACATTTGAGAATTTGGCAATACTTTGTGCTGCTTCTTCACCAACAAGATTTGTAGTATCGCCCAATTCTGTAATAGTTTTAGTAAATCCAACAATAGAATCTGTAGGGATACCCATCTGTCCTGCAAGCTCTGCATAATGGGCAATATCTTGATATGTACTCGATGTATTTTGAGCAAGATTTTTTAATCCAGCATTGATTTTTTCAAACTGTTGAGGGGTTGCATTTACTGTTTTTGTAACACCAGTCCATGCATCTTCAAATTCAATAGCCGTCTTAGTAGCGGCCGCAATACCTACAAAAGATAACATAGACAATGGTTTAATAGTTTCTGCAAATTGATTTGCTTTCTGACTAGCAACGCCAAATGAATGTGATAATTTTAATATATTTTCATTATCTGTAATAAAGCTTTTATTCAAACTCTTTAGTTCATTATTTAATGTTGCTGCACCAGCTCTTAGACCATTAAACGTCCTTTGCGATTCCTCATACGTGCTTCCTAAGTCAACAAGATTTTTCTTTTGTTCCGCAATTTTTGCATTATATTCTTTTTGTGAAGCACTATTTGCTTTCATAGAAACTGAAAGTTCTTTGTTTCTAGCAGTTAGGGTAGAAATTGCGGTTTCGCATTGTTCTGTAGTGTGATAACTATCGCCAATCGCATCTTTCCATGCTTGGATTTGAGTTTGATTTGTCTTATATTCTTTTTGTAAGGCACTCATCGCCGATTCAGTACTGTTTAATTTAGTCTGATATTGCGATAACGTGGCTTTTGATTTGTTAACTTGATCTGTCCATTGTTGTTGTGTTTTAGGATATTCTTTAAGCTTTTTGTTATAGACATCCAATTGCTTAGAAGTGCTCTGAATCTTATCCTTTAATAGATTTTGGTATGTTGCAAATGACGAGAAATCATTCGGATTTAGCTTCATCGAAGCTTTTAGTTTAGACATTGTTTGGTCTAATCCTGATGTTTCTCTTTTGATTTCATTTATCGCTTTCTGAAATCCTGTAGTATCTCCATCAATCTTTACGGAGATACCTTTTATTTGACTATAACCTGACAATTTTAGTACCTCCTAAAATCTGTCAAAGTCGCTTTGGATTGCTTTACGGATATGTACTTTGTTACTAGATTGTTTGTCTGCTCTTGCACTCATATTGCTTTTAGCTATGATCAAATCAAACATCATTCCAATGTCCATATCATCTATTTCATTCATCTTAAGCCCTAAATTCATGCACCCTATAATCAAATCAGAGTAGCTGACTATTCTTTTTTTTTGCTTTTTTCTTCTACATCTTCTGATTCACTATCGATAGTTGGACTGTTCGCAAAAACGATTTTTTCAAACACCACAATACCTACTGTGACGAATGTGTCATAGTCTACAACATTATCAATAAAATCTGAAAAATCTTCCGTTTCTTTTCCTTGAACAACATCATATGCTTTGATACATGCCCACAACACACGTTCAAAGAATTCTGAACCATTCGCTTCTAACAATACATAATATGCAGGTTCATCTTCTTCATCTGTTCCCACTTTATTTTTGATAGCTTCCGAAAACTTCATCTGTGCTTTCTGAGTGTCAACCAACATATCTCTATTGAAGTATTCTCTATAGATTTTCGCTGTCTTTCCTTTATAAAGAACGCCATATTCTTTTCCGTCAATTTTAATTTTTGTTTCCATATAACCTCACAAAGAGGGAGCTGCCCCTCTTATAATGTGCTCACTTCCTTGCCATTATCACTTTGTGCAACTACCGGTGTACCTTCTTCTTGGCTCATTTCACTAGCTTTTGGACTAGGTAATGTTGGAGCAGTTGTAAAGAAATTCTCATAATTTGTATCACCCTTACGACATTTTGACTTTACCCATTGATGATCACCTTGTTCTACAGGAACTGCTGTAATATCCATTGATGTAGTAGTAGGATCAGTGCTCTCTTCTTTTGTTTCACCTTCTACATTTGGTCGAGCAAATACAACCTTATAGAAGATATGTTTAGTAGCACTTACATCACCTTCAAATTGGAACATAAGCGCAACATTATTAGGCAATACGTTTGCATCTTCTGCTAAGTTACCTTCTTCTGTTGTCACTGTATTGAAAATCATCTTTTCAATTTCTTCAGGAATTTCAGACATCTCTAAACTACCTGAATATCCATTGTTTGTATTCGTTGTAAAATACGCAGTGTTGTCTGCATAATATGTATTTGTATCTCCTTCTGGATCTAGTGTTAATGATTTAGCACCTTTCCATGCAATAGGCGTATCATATGTAATTGATCCTGCACTTTCTGTAATAGAACATACATGTACATTTTTTAGACCGAATCGTACTTTGTTTTTTTCTGCCATAGTTTTTATCCTTTCAAATATTTTTCGATTAAACTTGGCAGTTCCTTGATTGCGTTTGTTTCTCCATCTTTCCAGTGCTTAAATGCACGTGTACGTCTAGGAGAATTCCATAAATTATGTCCGTTTTCTAGTAAATGAGTTAATGAGTATTCGTGGCCACTCGCATAAATAACACCGCGTGTATGGGCTAATTCACGTTCTATCTTATATGTTATAGACCTTTTATATTTTCCCTTTCTGCGCGTGTTTCTATGGTCTACATTGGCATTAGCTTTAACAATGTCTTTAGAATCTTTTGTAGTTTCTTCTACTGCTCTGTCAATCTGCGCCAAAGAATGCTCTTTATATTCTTGAATCATCTTTCTGATTTCAGGCCCAAGTTGTGACATATCGCAATATACATCATTTACGGCCAACTAATGTCACCGTCCATTCTGTACAGTGTACTTTTTGAGTGTTTATATCTTCATCTGTGATGGTTTGGTATGGTATTTCTAGTTCATCAAACATGTCTTCGATTTTAGCTTCTAATTCAAAATCTTTTTGATCAGTCACTAATCTATATATGTAAGTTCCAATCTTACAATACGTTCTATTGTCTGCAAAGTAATTATTTGTATAATCCAATGCATAATTCCCATAGGGGGTATGGGGTTTTGATTTGAAACTGCCATATACAAATTGTCCTTCACCTAAAAGTTCAGTGAATTTAGCTACAATCTGTTGTCTTACTGTTTCCATTCTCCAGCATCCTGTTGAACATATAGTTCAATCGTATCTCCGGATGGGAATGTACGATAAACCGCATACTTTTTGTCGTTGTATTTCACTGTCGTTTCATCATTGTAATCAATGCTTGGAATAACAAGCTTATACGCTAACTGTATGCCTGCCTGGTAGGCTTCATTGAATTCTTTTGAATAAATTCCACCAACTCGGCAAAATACTTCCTTCTCCGTTTCATTAACATGTTCCACACCATCTTCATCAACATATCTTTCTTTTTCAATCAGATATGCCACATCATAATAAAGATTATTCTCACGAGTATATTCATATGCCATACTATCTCACCTTCTTATGGGATTTATCTGTCATAAGAATCTGACGTAAATCCTCATATGTTTTAGCCATTTTTTCCTTTTCTGAAGCCTCCGTTGTACCAAATTTTGACTTTACATATGTTATTACCGCTACTACAATTTCATCTTCTAAATCATCTTCATCAAATAAGATATTTAATCTATCCAAATCATATAAACATGCTCTGATATACGTTTTGATTTCATCATCATATGCTCGTGATTTAGCTCTTGTAGCAGCAGTTCTAACACGTTCTAGAAGGCTTTCAGAAATATTGAACCTCATTATCTATCACCTAAGCTTTCTTCGCACTGCTTTTTCGAGTGGTTTTCTTAGGCTCATCATCTAATACAATAGGTTCTTCATCAGTTACAACAGGTTCATCCTCAGGTAATGATTGTGTTCCTGTTTGGATTTCATCTGCTTTAACATCTCCATTGCTTAAGCTACTTTTTTTTTTAATAAGAAGATGTATTGAGGATCTAATACTTTACCATCATTGATAACCAATGCTTGAGTTACTTCCTCATTCTTTTCATAATCCCAGTACTTCTTCACACCAAACTGCATATTTGAGTTGATCGCATAGGCTTCTTTTCCAACCCAATACATTCCGAAATATTCACCGTTTTTTGCTTCATCAAAATCTTTGAATGTATCATTTTCAACGAAATTAACTGTTCTAGCTTTGAATGTTGCACGTTCTGCACCATCAATAGGATTATATGTTTCTGCATAAACAGGACGATTATTTTGATCAGCCAACGTTTTAATGTTTGCTTCATATGTTGCAGGAGTCATTACAAACTCTGGTTTTAATTTACGCATTGACAATGGAATCTTCGCAAAGAATTTTGTTTGCCATGATTTCCAATCTTTCATTTCTTCCGCTGTGAATTCAATAATGTGATCTGTTTTAATACGTCCACTTACTTTATTAGCTTCTGTTAAAATACCTTCACACTCATTGTTTTCAGATTGACCTGTTAAAATTTCACGATCCATAGCTTCCAAATAAGCTTCTACAATAACTTTTGCTAATTCAGTTTCGAATGCATTTACAGTTAATACAGTTTGTAGTAATGTACGTGCTAAACGAATTTCACCAATCAAATATCCAAATTGTACAAATTCTGTAACAGAACCGGCTTTTTGACGATCAGACACTGTTGTTTCTGTGATACGTTTAAATGTAGCCTTGAATGAACCGATAGGATATTTAACACCACCACGGAAATTTGTATGTAATACTGCATTGTATAAGTAACCACGTGATTTACTTAATTCAGTCATTACTTTCTGAACAATTGTTTCAGGAATTAAAATACCTAGATCAGCTGCCACACCTGCTTCTGCACTACGTTGTCTTAAGATTTCTGACTGTTTTCCTTTTTGAACGAATTCCATGAATGCACTACGATACTCCATATCGTCTTCCATTCCTTTTTTACGTTCTGATAAGTTTGTAGGCATTGATGGATGTGCTTTGCTACGAGCTTGTTCCTGTTGTGTAGCAAAAGCTTCATCTTCATCTACAATAGATTTTGCCATAGTATCCAAGAACGCTTTACGTTTTGCAACCTTGCCTTGTAACTCTTTGTCACGTTTTTGCAAGATATCAAATTCCGCCTGTAACATTTCCAAGTTTGTATTAGGATCGTTTTTGTTGACCTCATCTTGAATTTCTTTAAATCTTTTTTGAATCTGTTCGTGATTCATTGCATTGAATGCTGCTAGTTGTTGCTCTGTAAACATTAATTAATAGCCTCCTTAATCTGCAACAACAAACTCAGTCTTTCTCGTTTCTTTTCATTTTCTTTTTTAGTCCGTTCTTCATCCATTAAAGACTTTGCCCTTGCTTCAATAGATGTTTGATCATTTGCAGGAATCGACACTGCCGAAACATCATAAATTTTTGATACTTTACGTGTTGTCCACATCTTTTTAGATCTATCATATGATTCCTCATCCACCATGTATCGCCATGACATCTGAGTAACCATTCCTGCCTGAATACTGTCGTACAAACGTTTTGCAGCTTCTGTTCTTCCTAAATCTGCTGCAACAAACAATCCATGTTCATCTACTTCAACGATGAGTGAACCATTGCTTGTACGTGCATATACCATTCCTCCATGATCAAATTGGAAGATGATATCACTCATATCAGCGTTGTCCAAACTTGAACGCTCAATCAACTCATATACATCATTACCTTCATAATCTCGATAAAGAACGTAAGGTTCAAATGTTGTAGCATATCCTTCAACATAGTACTGAGTATCAATCCGTTTATTTTCCGTCACCGGGTTCATTTGGAACGGAATCGAGCGCATTTGGATTTTGCTGTGGTTCGGTTTCCCCATTGTAACTAATTCCTCCTTGATTTGATTTAGTTACCTGGATATATTCACCTCGAATAAAACGTTTCTTACCTTCATCATCTGGTAAAGGCGCTTTGTTCATGATATTTAATGCCCCATTCGTATCAATCATTCCTCTATCGAACATTTGAGTCGCAACATTTAATTTTGTTTGTGTCGAATCATACTGTAAACGATCACTTGTAAGAATGATTTCACTACCATTCATAATCTGATTTACGGAATATAACATTCCACTTAACACTTCTCCAACTTCAATAAAGAATGGTTCGATAATTGATTCATAAAATGCATTCCATTCATCAGGTTTATATTTATTTTGTAAAATAGCTTCACTAATTCCAAAATAGCTGTATACACTATTTTCAATTGCTTGCTTCTGCTTGGCATCCACTAATAGTGGTTTACTTTCAATCGGTTTTACTTCATCAAAACGATTATCAACAAGGAATACACCTGTTTCATTTTTGTTCAGGTTATTTCTTAAGATCATGTTCTGTTGTTCTTTATAATCCTCATCATCGTCAATTGGTGTTGAAATTTTAGCTAAGAATCGAACAATAGAACTAGATTTGATCGCATTGATTGCTCCTTCTTCCTGAGCAAGCATCAATTTAGCTGTTGTATCAAATGCATCATTGGTATCACCAAAGTAATCATTTTTATACTGCATCTGCCTTAGATGTCCTACTTTGCTGTATTCAATCAATTTTGTTTCGCCATAGATGAAATTAAAATAAATATAAACTACACCATTGATTTCTTTTAACTGACACTGACTTGGTACTGCGGGCCATAATCCCTTTACCATTCCATATTCATCTTCAATTGGAATAATGAAAGCATTGTTTTCTGCAAAGTATATGGTTGCCAATCTTTTGTAAAATTGACTAGCTGTCATATAAGGATTTGGCTTTTTCTTAACCAAATAGTTATATATCTTAGCTTTGTAGTCTTTGTTTGTAAGTTCAGGTGAAGCCTTCCCACATGACGTGGCAATTCGATTGATACATGCTCTGCATAGTCCAATCTCATATATTCCACCATCATATGATGAATACACCGGTGAATATCCACCTAAGCTTGCAAACATTGAATGTAATTGATTTTGTTTAGGTGCTGGCTTATTTAATCCTAATAGACTTCCTAGCAAACCAAATCTTTTTCTTCTGCTTTTAGCCACTAATTCACCTTCCTTTTCTTGTTTTCAAGGCGGTATTTAAATGTATCCCACCATTTTTGTCTTACTGTATATGCATCAATAACAGATGCATATCCATCAATATGTTTTCTTGGATCAGTTTTAATCATGCGAACACGATTGTCTTCTGCAACTTTCTTTAATGCAACACTAGACATATGTGCTTGTAAAAGTCCGTTTGTTCCTGTATGAACAAATCCATCTCTTACATATCCCGTAAATTCATTAATAACCGGTGTAAGGTTAGTACCCTGAATGACATCATCCATCTTGTATCCGTATTTCTTCATATCGTCCACAAGATACTGAGCCGAATAACGGTCATATCCAACGACCACGCAATAAATCTTGTATTTCTTACGTAGCATTTCAAACCATTCCGTAACATCTTCATACCGTACAAAGTTTTCCCCACTTGGACTTAAATATCCCAATTGAATAAATCTTGTATATGGTATTTTGTCTCTTTCCTCTAGCTCCTTGATTTTTAATGTTGGAAGCCAAAAATGAGTAAATATATAGTCCTGGTCTTGAATTCGTATAACTACAGATGCGGCTGTTAAATCGGTTGTTTGTGACAAATCAATTCCACCAACTGCATATGTATGTGCAAAATCTTCAAATCTAAGTTCTTCACCTTTAACTTTGTTAATATCTTCTGCACTAAATAACGCTTCTGTTGAATTCTGTTTGATATTCGCATATTTTGTTATAAACTCCGCCTTATATGTAGGTGAGCTATGTGCTTTTAAAATTTCATTCTGCAAATATTCATAAGAAACCGATATTCCAAGGTTTGGCATTGCTTTTCTTAATTCAATAGGATCATCCCATTTTTGAATATCATCAATCATATAAAAGAAAGGCAACATTTGTTTTTCATCAGACGTGCCAAGTAAAACAGATGTTCCACGAACAAATAATTCATCATATAATCCTTCATCAATATAGTTTGCGGTACTTACAGGAATATAAAGTGGATCAGGTCTTGCACCACCTGCCGACAACATAACGTTGTACATTTTCATACCAGCTTCACCTTCCCAGGCTGCAAACTCATCAAAGATTGTCAAATATGGGTTGAATCCATCTGACTTTTTAGATGCAAAAGCAATTGGCTCCCATCTACAGTTGTTCTGTTTCATGTAGATATCTGTTCTACGTTTTTTTACTCTTTGACTCAACGCTTTAGAGTGTTCCATCATTTGATACAGAACATTGTAAATGATCTGCGCTTGTTTTAACTTTGGCGCTATATTGTATATCTGCATACCTGCTTCATCAGATGTAAATCCAACATCAAGTTCAATACCTGCACAAAGAAATGATTTTCCTTGTTTTCGGCCCATGACCGTAGGTATTTCACGAAACTGCCTTTTTCCATTCTTATCAACAAGTCCGAATATGCACGCAATATAATATTTTTGCCAAGGCTCAAGCTTCACTTTTGTTGTTTTTCCTTCTACGTGATGACAAAACGTTTCAATAAACGCTATATGCATTTCCGCTTTTTTCTCATCATAGAAGAAATCTCCATTTGCTAAACCTCTTTCAACATATTGAAGATTAAGCTTTATCCACTTACCGACTACATCTTCACCCGATTTAATACGTTCTTTATAAATATCTAGATATTTCATTTAAATCTGCTCATGAACTCATCCAATTCATCACCTTTTTTTCCGGATACTTCTGTTGTCTTTGAGAGTGAAGTAGGTGACAAGCCAAGTTCTTTGCAGTACTTCATAATTTGATCACGTAATTGAACGGTAATAATGTAGTATGGTGAGCGCGATAAATTCGTTGCACCTCCCTTGTTCGTATATTCAACAACCATCTGTAGTGATTTGTAGCCATTTGCTTTACTTGAATCTCTCCATTGCTTCATTGTTGAATCGTATTGGGCCAAGGCATCTGCAAGTGAATCAACCGCAACCGAATATTCAGGAGAAAATGTGCCTAAATTCTCTAGTTGTGAATTGATTCTTTTTTTCCATGCTCCTTTTTGCATTCATCATCCTCCCTTCCACATCCTATAAGCATTCCGTTTTCATCAAACTCAAAAGATGGTTTACGTTTGGAATGTTCTTCAGCATGACATAAGTCACACAACGCTTCCAAATTAGAATCGCCAAATAGAATGTGTATATCTCTATAGTTGTCCTGGTCAATGTGCACTTTGTGGTGCACGCAAGTCGACCTGGTATAGATACCTTTTTTCAAACATCTTTCACAAAGTGGATGTGCCTTTCTATACGCTTTGCTTTTCTTTTCCCAAGCCTTGCTTGAGTAAAATTTTCTAGCATAATTTCTAGCACCTGTTTTTGTTGCTTCTGAACCATAATATTTTTTCATATCGCTACATTCAAAGTTTTGACCATAACTACAGTTAACAGAATTAAAGGACGACAAAAACTAACAGTAAACACTTTGAATGCAGTGATATGAAAAAAGATCCATGTTTCCACAGATCTTTTTTCAACGGGCACTAAAATGAAACAATCCAAGAACTACCTTGTTTGTTCTAGAAGATGTTTTCCAATCTTCACGACTACAGAATATCACGGTTTTTCTTTGTACACTGTACAAAATGAAGAAATTCAGATTTTACCCCCTGTCACACACCCATGACCCAGTTTTTTTGAACTCCCCACGCCGTTCCCCAAAACCCAAAAAACTTTTGAAAGATAGGGGGGTCTATGCTGATCTGATCCATGCCCTGGGCGCTTTCAGGGTTAAAAATCAAACCTATGCAGCTACCACCACGCCGCCCCGTTAACGGCTTCAATCATATGACATTCATATATTTATTGTTGTGTTGAAACATCTTTCAACATGCATTGTTGAAAGCGTTGTTTCATAACATGGTCATGGCTCTATTAATAGAACGCGTGCGCACGTTCTTATATATGCAATAAGTCTTGCATCACTCCAATACATTGAATCATGCGCACCCGTTCCATATGTTCAAGCGTGTTGCTTGTCTTCCTGGAACTGAAGCAAACCCCACAAAAAAAAGACGCTCACAACGTCCATACATGTACATATTTAATAGTCTGTTAACTATATGTTATAAGACTATAACCGAACACGCTTAAAAGCCTTTTAAATAGGCGCTTGCGTGCACGTTTGCAAAACTAAAAGCTTTTTAAAAAAATGAGCAAAAAAAAATATTATTAATTTTTTATTGACATATGCATGTATATGTTTATAATGTAAGTGTAAGCTAAATAAAAAGCTTACACAAAAGACACGGGTCAAACTTTATAGAGTTGACACGGTTAAACCCCGCATAATAGAAAGCGGTGGTATTTATGAAAACAAAAATATCCATAAATATCAAATTAGAATTTGAAATTGATATAGCGCTTATAAAGTCACAAATAAAAAGGCTTGTTATTAGTGCTATATCACAAATAACAAACCTAATTAATTAACCATTTATATTATAAACCGTGTCTTTCACTTTTTCAAGTTTAGGAGGTGTAAACATTGTAAGAAAAAAAAGTGGTTCTTTCAATCAAATAGAATATATAAAAGAATTTAATAAAGCCAATTATAGAAAATACGAAATTAGAGTAAGAAAAGAAAATATAGACCTTATAAAATGGCTTGATAAGCAACCAAGCAAAACCGCTTATATAATAGATTTGATTGAAAAAGATATGAACAAAAACAAATAAAAAAAACGTGAACCCCTTTCAAGTTTGGCCGCTTCCAGGAGTTCACAACAACGGCAAATATACACAAAATTCAGGAGGTTAAACCCGTCTTGTATATATTGCTTTTCTATTCTACCATAGACGGGTTAAAAAGAAAATGAAAGAACAAAAATACTATTATGGGAATGCTATTAGTGAATACGGTTTAGAAAATGGACGTGTAGACTATGCCACACTTGCAAAGGCTTTCGATGCCGTGTTAAACAATGACATCATGAACTTGACTTATGACATAGGTTCATGGGAGCAAGTGAGCGGTATTATTGACAACACGGACGAGATAGAAGAACTAGAAGAAAAAAGAGACGAGTTAGAAGAAGAAAACGAAAATAACCCATCGCAAATTATTGAAAATGAAATAAATGAAATAAATGAACAAATAGAAGAACTTGAAAACGAACAAAATGAATATCAAGAAGTATTTCAATGGTTTATTGTGGATGATTGGGGTGCTAGATTATTACAAGATATCGATGAAGTTGTTTACTACAATGAAAAACTTGATATGTATTTATGGGGCGTTACGCACTACGGTACTTCTTGGGATTATGTTCTAACAAACATTAAAATTGATTGGTAGGTGTAATATTCCAATGTTAACACGCAAAGATCTTGACAAGATGAGCGCCGTCCAGGTGCTCATACTTGCATTATTAAAATTCTACTTCTATATGTGTTTTGACATGTTGTTGATAGGCTTATTTTTAGGCCTATCAAACATAGTGTTGCCACTTATTTATTAATTATTGGAGGTTTTAAAAATGAATAATAATGAATATATTGAACTAGTAGAAAAAAAGCTGGATCAGCTCAACGCAAATAGTCTAAAGGCAAATAGTCTAATGCCTTTTTCAATAAATAGACATTTAAATGGGCTATATGATCTCAGTTATGGCATGGATGTAATAGCATGGATGCTTGAACCGCGCGAACTTTGGCAGCTTGTAAACACTTTATGCGTTTTGGATATTTTAGGAGGGTTAAAAAAATGACAATGTGGAAGCGTGAGCGAACTCACTTTAATTACTACATCACAAATGAAAGAAAACAACCACACATTTACGTTGAAGCGTTAGGAACTCCAAGCGCTTCAACTGAAAAAGTTTTAAAAGATCATGGTTTTAAATTTGATCATAATAAATGTATGTATGCAGCAGCTCAAACAAATGACTTGAGGTTGTTCGTGGCGCATGATCTTGACAAGCTTTTCAACTATGATATTCAAATATATTTCAATACTGAAGCTAAAAAAGAACTTTTCGCGCCTGATATCCAAGAAATAAAAGATATCTGTTATTATTTCAAAATTTATAAATGCTATGTTGATATTTTAAATAAGGATCTTTTTAAGATCTGTAAACCAGGTTCAAAATCTTTGCTTTTTACTTATAACACAACTTATAAAACTATAGACTTGTTTAGTAGAAACAAGATTCAAGAAAGTTATATATACAATAATGGAAAAATTGAAAGAATAAGCATTGAAAAAGCTGCACCAAAAAAGAAGAAGAAAGCAGCACTTACAGAACAACAAAAAATCAATAATATGATTGATGATTTTGAATTTCCATTTTAAAAGGACTTGCGAAAAGTCCTTTTTTTATGTCTTCTTTTAGTTGGATCAGCTGCAATTCAATTGGATCAGCTGCAAAAAGTTTTTCTTGTTTCTTTTGTTTGAATATAAAAAAGGCTTGTTACTAGTGCTATATCACAAATAACAAACCTAATTAATTAACCATCTATATTATAAACCGTGTTTTTCACTTTTTCAATTTAAGAAGTTCCTCATTTGTCTAGGGTCTAGAATACTAAACACTTTCATTAAGTTTGATCTTGAATTAATATAAAAATATTTTGAATCCTTTTTGATATCATTTCCAATTTCTTTATTCAATAACTTTACAACCAAACTATCAAACTTTTCTTTATTGGCTTCGAAATACCATGATTCTTTAGAACCATCTGTTTCTAAAGAAATAATTTCTGCATCATCCGAACATACAACAAATATTGTTATATCTTTATATCTTATATAAATATCAGTAAATAAAAACATATCTTCAAGCATTCAAACACCCCAAAATCTTACTTATCCAAGATCAAAAAAACTTTTTCAAGTTGTTCTTGAGACGTTGGAAAAAACTTTTGAGATCCTTTTTCATATTTACATAGAATCGAACCGTCAAAAAACTTTTCCAGCAACTGAGAAAACTTTTCTTTCTTCACATAATAAACATAATTCACAGGCACATCTTCATCATCATGCGCATTGTATTCAAAAACTTTTTCAACCATCTTAGAACAAACAACACTAATTTGTACATTATCATACTTCACAAAAACTTCTTTATAAGGAAACTTATTTTCGTCCATTTCATCACTCCTAAAAAACTTTCTACACATCAAGTAATATTCTCATAAACTTTTTATAATCTTCATCTGATTTTAGATAAAACTTATTGCAGCCATTCATTACGTCTTCATAGTTTAAGCAATCAATTTCATTATCTAAAAACTTTTTATATAAACTTTTGAATTGAGATTCACAAATATAATGCTTAATAACGAGTATACCATTCTTATCATAATTACACCTAATAAACTTTTCATCTGCCATATAAACACATACAACATGATTTTTGTATTGTACAAATAAACTTTGTGTATTATTGATCATAAAAAACTTATTAAGTTCATCACCTATATTTATATGTTTTTCTGTTAAAAACTTTGGTAATTTGTCTTTCATTTCCTTTACTCCTAAAACTTTTACAAGTCACTAAATATTCTTAAAAACTTTTTATATTCTTCTTCTGAATTTAGATAAAAATTATTACATCCATCCATGATATCTTCATAGTTGCAGGTCTCAATTTCATTATCCAAAAACTTTCTATATAAACTTTTGAATTGCGATTCACAAATATGTTTCTTATGAAGTCTTACTCCTTGTACATCTCTTATAAGCGTTTCACCTGATTTATAAACACATGCAAAATAATCTTCCCATTGTACAAATAAACTTTCTGTATTATGAATCAGAAAAAACTTTTTCACTTCTGTTAAAAACTTTGGTAATTTGTATTTCATTTTCTTTACTCCTAAAAACTTTTTCTCAGATACACTTTTTCTTCCTGCAATAGTAAATTCATCAATTATTTCTGAATACATTTCAATACTTCCGGAATATCCATTATTACTGTTCGTTGTAAAATATGCAGTGCTGTCTGCATAACATGTATTTGTATCTCCTTCCGGGTCTAATGTAAATGATTTAAAACCTTCCCATGCTACAGGTGTACCATACGTAATATCTCCACCTTCTTCATGCTCAATAGGAACTACATATACATTTTTAATTTCATATTTAACTTTGTTTGCATCTTCCATAAGATTACTCCTATTTATCTGCAATCGTTTCTACAAAACAATTATAATAAATATATCTTTTTCCATCATAATCAAATTTTACAGCTCCACTTGTCAATGATTTAATATCAATTCTACCTTCATAGCTTGCTAAAACTTTTCCATCTGCTGTATACACGTTGATTATTCTATCCAATCCACCATTCGAATCAGATTTTACATCAGTACCCCAACGATCCACAGATGCACATCCAAATAAGGAAATGCCAATCATTCCAACCATCAATAATTTGTATACTTTATTCATTTTATTCCCCTTTTCTATGTCCGATAACTATATATTATCAGACTAACTACAAACCTTTTAAAAGCCTAGTAAATAGGCTACTTTGTAACACTTTTCTAAAATAAAAACTTCATGAATTTTTGAGCCATGCAATAGTGTGTTTATTTATTTGTATCTTCTACGTTAATCAAGCCATGTTCAATCGTTTCTTTAGCAGGAAAGAATGTTATTTTGTATCCATACGGATTTTCTTTTACCGAATCGGTCTGAATACTTGTATATGTGACATCTTTAGATAAATGCGCATAAAACAATTTATATTTATCTTTTCCAGTTTTAATCGTTACATTCAAATCGCCATCACTATCTGTTTTAATAGATATTTTTCCTTCAACAGAAAACAACGGTTCATTTGTTCTAGTATTTAATGCCACAACCCTTCTTGATATTTTAAAGTTGTTTGCATCCACTCTTAAATTATGATTAGCTGTATCTGATTCTTGGCATCCTACCAAACCTAGACACATTGTCATTCCTAAAATTGCACATATTATTTTTTTCATTTGTTCAAATCTCCCATAACGAGCTTTTTAAGCTCTTTCTTCATTGCGTAATACATTTTCATTCTGCTACAATACTTTTCTCCTGAAAGCTTCTCAAACGACTCTCCATTGATATAATGACGCTTCATATATAAACGAACATCATCATTTGGAATAAGATCAATAATTGTTTCAGCTTCTCTCATCTTTCCTAAGATAAGATTCTTGTCGTCTTCAAGCACTTTTTCTTTTGAAATAAACTTTACAAGAACATCATTTGTAATGTCCTTATTTTTCTTTGAATCCAACCTTTGTTCAAACGATGGAGATTTTGGATCTGAAAATTCTTTTTTTCGAACCTCCAAATCCTTTAAGATTCCATCCAACGATTTAAACTTTCTTTCATAAATCTTGAACATTTCAAGTTTTTTAATCAGTGTATCCACCTGAACATCTACATATTCTTCATAATCTGTCTTGCTCATTTTCTCTCCTATGCAATCTCTTCAATTTCCTCAATGCTGCATGATGGAAATTTCATATAAAATTTGTACATTGCCATACTTTTTGATTCCTCCTGAACTTCCATCACACAAATATTATTGTCTTTGATATATTTAATCCTGTATTTCTTTAACATCTTTTTCCTTTCTAAAAATAATCAAATGATTTATAACATTAAAAATACTCCATCCATTATTTAATAAGTTTTCAATATATGATGCAATATAATAGTTTTCATCCCATGCTACCTTGTATTCATATTCAGGCTCTTTATTTTTTTTCAAATATTCAGGAACTTTTATTTTGCTTCTATCAATTTCTTTTGGTTGATATCCTTTCATATTAACCATTCCACTTTCTCCAATCTATTTATTTTTCATCATCCTTCAAATATTCAAACTCTTTCAATAGTTGATTTTTTGTTTGTGCGAACTCTGATTCGATTTGCTTTTGAACATCAATCTTTGTTTGTTTAAACCATTTTCTTTTGAACTTAGTAACTTTTTCACGATAACGTTTTTCATCACAATCACATGATTGCCACCATTCTAAATCGTGTAGAACTTCAACTAAATCTTTCATCATGCTATTTAATTGCGAATCAAACATTCTACCTACATATTCTTCTTCAATTCGGTTAAACATATAACAATAACTTCCACCACTCATTTTTTATCCCTCTTTTTTGCCATTTCTTCAACTTCTCTCATTTCTTTTGAGTCTCTGATATTTTGCTTGATAATGTCAATTTCTAAGATAATCAATATGACACACAAATTACTTATGATAAATATATAAATCCATTCACTTATAATATCTCTCATTTTGTCTCCTCAAATCCTTCATAAGAACTAGAATACATACATCTGTATGCTACTAGCTCTTTTTTCTTATTTTCTAATTCAAACATCAATCTTTCATTCTGGTATTCTAGATTATTGATTCTTCCAGATACAACAAGCGAATACAACATCATTGCTGCAATGCTACCGAAAAAGAGTCCTGCAATAAAATAAATCATCACTCATTCTCTCCGACAAATTCAATCTGTTCTCTGTCTACGCAAAATCTAGCACCATCATTAAATTCGATGTCGTACAAATATCTAGTCGTGCCAACTAGTACGCAAATGTTTTGCTGATGAACAATATTACCAACTTGGCCGATGTAATCTTCTTTGTGTTTACCAGTACTAATAATCAATTCTTCTTCATACGTATCATCTAAACTCAGTAATATAGCTTTCTGCATTATTTGATTACCTCACAACTTTCTAGAATATCTTTAATCAATTCGTCACCATTAATATTCTTGAAATGTCCTTTTTCTTTCATTTCTTTTAGTAAACCCATTTCCTTGAACTTAAAATCAACCGAGAAATGTTGTAATAAATCATATTCAAATTGAGTTAATTTGTATGTTTGCTTTTCATACGGGCTTGCTAACCATTTAATCATTTCTTTATTACAATTTCCGCCATTAAACGCACAATCGCAACATCTCGTACCCCAACAGTGTTTGATTTTTCCATTCACGAAAGCATAACGACCACCTGTTTTTAATAAATCCTCAAAATAATGATCAAGATTAGTTTCTTGCTTTTCTTCAAAATGCTCATTCACTAATCCCTCAAGTAAATGTACGCCTTCATTAAAAATGTTAATTGCACTCATACATCCATCAAGATTGTCATATACTTCTACCATACGGTTTAAAGCATCTATATATTCTTGTTTTGTTTTCATTAAATCCACCTCAATCTACAATCTTTCTGCCACAATTTGGACAATATCTCGGTGCGTATTCTTTCATACATCTATCTTCTGGATAATCTTCATCAATTTCGATTTCGTTATAATTTTCGATAATAATTCCACAATTTGAACATTCAAATCCATCTACTAAATTATATTCTGATTCGTTGGTACAAGTTTCTTCTTCTAATTTGCTTATAGCCAAATACTCGACATTTTGTTGTCCTTCATACCAATCATTTAACCAACTTACACAATCTTCGCAAGCATTCCACGCTGCACATTCCGTCGAATACGTCCATTCTTCTTCAAAATCATATTTGTATCTAAGATAAACTAAAAAACTATAATCATCATTTTCTGCTATGTAATCATTTAATTCACTATCTGTCATTCCTTTTTTCAATCGAACAAATTCAATTGAAGGTATTTTAATCTCATTCATTTTCATTCTCCTTATAAGGTTCAGGCATTGGCATCCAAGCAACAACTTTACAGTTTATGATTCTTTTCTCGTCACGCCATTTGCCGTCATAAGTACACGACTCCTTAACAATTCTTGTGCCATCATCATATTTAATGGCTGCAAGCACTCTATTTGATACTGTTCTATGTAATCTGCTGTCCCATTTATCTGTTCCGTACAATTTAGCAAAGATGCTATCATGCTCATCTGGAAGCTTTTTAGAAACAGGAATCCACTCAAATGATTCTGCTTTATCAACTAATTCTTTCAATACATTTAAATTATTAAGATATTCATTTTGCAGCTGTGTTCCGCATTTGTACAAATCGTTCATGTCTACAACACCATCACCAACATCATTTTTGAATGGACTAGTTAAAACCATTCCTTCTAATCTTTTTAAAGTTTCCTGATATTTATTCATATGCCTTTAATTCCTCAACTCCCATGCCATTGTATTCATATTTTTTACTCATAGACACATTTAATAAAACAGGATATAGACATCATTAATGTCAAATAGACTTG